>MDSW01051834.1_pt1 | contig 22489 bp, 6 predicted proteins | sample 811171 | NCBI WGS metagenome assembly MDSW01 (sample SAMN05326641, study PRJNA326480) | marine metagenome | isolation source: seawater | place: Atlantic Ocean: North West | collected 2012 | reverse complement strand
TAGCAAGAGCTGGCGCTCAAACAGGTAAAATTCAAGTGTCTTTATTTTGGAATACATGTGATGATATAGATCTGCATGTAGTATATGCCTCTGGAAATGGATATAGTGATCTTATAAATTGGCAAAATAGATATGGGAAATTAAGTGGTGGTATTCTAGATGTTGATATGAATGCTCAGGGTCCACATAATTATAAGTGTGTAGAAAATGTATTCTGGCCTAACAATGTTCCAAGAGGATTCTTTATAGTTAAAGCTCACTTTTATAAGAGTTTTTCAAATAACAGACGAGTACCTATTATGGTTAGGATTAAAATAGATGGTAAAATAGAAGTATTTAATAGTGCTGTAATTTTGGGACAAAGTCCCATTATAATTCAAAGATTTAGATATTAATCCTTAATCGGTCCCCATCTACCATCAGGACAACTAGCGCTTTTATCTGCTAACTTATTTTGATAGACACTACTACGAACTACTCTACAGCCACAAAGCATACAAGCCTCATCCTTATAATGTTCACAAGAATTGCAAATATCCATTCTCTCATTAATTTGTTCTTCAGTTGCAATAGATTCTTCTGGATTTTTTTGATGTTTCTGATTATCTTGGTAAAATTCTTGGATAGCTTCGGGATCATGAAAATTTTCTTTATTTCTTAATTCTATATCATTATCCTTAGCCTGTTTTATCATCTGTTCTGTGGCATTTAAATCGGCTACATGAGCATCCGCATTTGCGGCAAAACATAGTATTTTACCATCAGGACTATCCAGACCTGCTTCTAATCCACATCTTTCACACTTATAGATTGTGTTACCTTTAAAAGTTTTACCCGTATCTACTAAATTACAATATATCATTGATTTCTCCTATTTATTCAAGCCAAACAGTGATCCAATCTCTATTTCTAGACCAGCAATTGTAATCATTTCTACCGCAAGGTGCGCCTCCATATGGGTAATTACTATCTCCATCCTTATTATAATCATCTGGAACATAAGAAGTCAAGCTGTCTCCACAATATGTTTTTTTAGATACAGTTTGTTTTCTGCGAATATAATTACCAGTTCTACCGTAATTTTGTATAGGATAAAATAATGTGTCTCTTGTTGATAAGCCTAAACTTTGAGCATACCACTCTGGAAACTCATCATAAGTTGAGGAATTGCCTCTAGATTCTTCGCAAGGAACAGTACCTCCTTCTGTCCATCCTTTTAATACATCTTGTATAGTTACTGGTCTAATATAATCATATTCTATATATGCTTTGGAAGTATAGAAAGTATAAGTGCTAGATTCCACACCTCCACCATTAGCAACCCTAACTTTTGGTAACTCTTCAGTAGTTGTCTCAAACTGTACTGCACTACAGGTGCCAGGTACTATGCCTTGAACTATATCTGATGCAGAAATATGATTATTTGCATTACACACATCTCTAGCTCTTTGAGCGCCACTATTATCAGAACGTCCATTCCTCGCGTAAGCATACCAACCTACTTCAGCACCTATTTCTTGGTTTAGGTTACTAAAACCTTCTATCATACGTTCCTTCCATCTGGCATAAGCAGGTGCAAAAGTACCTCTAGAATCCCAGCCTTCTAAAGCAATCCAATATGCACTGTTGTTACCACATTGAGCGGCGCTACTTCCATGACAGTATGTAAAACTGCTAAATAGCCCACAATTGGCTGATTTAAATGTCGATATAGCTGCTACAGGATTCGCATCTCCACCAGACATAGTTCCCATATAATATTTTTTTCTTAACCTAACTGTTTTAAAATTTTGTTTTGTTTCTTCTAAAATTACTTGACCACGTTTTTGCGTACTGCAATCATTACTAATATTCTCCGAAGATATATATGCATGAGCAGGTAATGTTGCAGACATATCCAAACAACCATATTGAGTTGTCGTTTCTTCACAAAAAGTTTCTCCTCCTATATTTAATGTTACACTATGTGCATTGTAAGAAATACTACAAACATGTTGAGGACATTCTGAAATATTTAAATCTGTACTTGTTATAGTTTTATATGTATAATATTTTTTACCAGGAACAACAACTGTTGAATTAGCAAGACCACATAAATCGTATCCTGGTTCACCAGCTAAAGGATTATCACTAGTGCCGTCGCATGGCCTACGCATCTTTTGATACTGATATGCAAGTATAGCGCCTTCTCCACCTCCTTGGCTTAACGAAGTTGTGTAAACACTCCAAGGATTACATATTATTGGATCCGCTGGACCACAATGCATATTTAAAGATAGATCTCCACCAACCACACCGTTTCCTGCTCCACATCTTGACTGGGCTGCACCTCTATACCAAGGACTTTTTTTTCTCCAGTTTTGAACATATGGTCCAGTGTATGGATAATTTTTCACAGGTATATTACCATCTATTACACGACGTCCACAGTGTACGCTAGAATAATTATTATCAGGGTCTGGATCTGTAAGCTGTATATAATCATCGACTATATATGGTTCAAAGACCTCTAAACCCTCATATTTGTCTTCATCTTCATCACTACTGAATCGTTCTTGAAACTGTTCTGCAGTAGTTTCAGGAGCTGTTTCTTCTGTAGGATTCTCTACAAATGTTCCAGAATCTCTTTCTCCTGTACCTATCCTATATTTGTGTCCATATACATTAAATGTGGTTCTACACTGTTGGAAACTATATAAAAAGTTTTCCATTTCTTCGTCACCATCACACTCTGCGGTATTACATCCTTCTTTTCTTCTACAATAACCATATTCGTAATCATCACAACTTCTATCAGGACATGGTTCTTCTGTTGTATACGAGCAAGGCTCTCCAACTACTATTGGTGTAGGATTACCACCACAGGATTGAGGACCACTACCACCACAATTGCTAATAGTGATAGCACTTAGTCCAGCTGGTATTCTACCAGCATGAGTAGGGTTCGCTGGATTAAGTCCAAGATGAATATTAGGCGCACCATATATAACAGAAAGGAGGCTACCTCTAATAGCATATGCACATGTTCCTGTATATATTCTTCCGCTGGATGATCCGTAATATTTACTAGTATAGCCATTCGTTTGTTTTTGAAAAGTATATGTTGTAGTATCTGTATTTTGTGGAGTTGTACCTATCTCAGTAACCGTAACTCCCGTTTTAATAGTTTGAGTACTAACTAATTGTACATTAAAAGATTTAGAGCCAATAGTGCCTACTGCTTTTAATGTCCCACCTTCTTGAGTGATACTAAAAGATATGTCTTTACTTCCTACGAGAAAACTATAGTTAGTACCATTTTTCCTCGGTCCTGTTACACTAAAAGAACCTTGAGTACAACCACAGTCAGTAGATGTATCATAATTATATAAAATTTCATCATATATATCAGCAGCAGTAATTTTAGGATCGGTAAAATTAACTAATTGATCTACATCTAGTGGTTTATTTTTACTATTAAGAATATTTCTATTAACTATTTGGTCTTCACCATATAATATTCTAAATAATATTTCATTAGCATATTTATCTAGATTTTGTATATCAGTAGAATGGCTGACATCTAAACCTTCGACTAAAACATTTTTTCTTTCTGGATCATAAACTGTTCTTTTATAATCAGGTCTTATATATGCGGTATCACAAAAATCCAAAGATGAATCTATAGGATTGTCTGTTTGTAATTCTGAACGAGCTATTGTTATCAAATTCTTTTGTCCAACAGGGTTGTACTGACCTGCATCATATGTAACGAAAAATGATCCATCGGGTATCGTACTACTATTAGTAGGATTACGAGCTATTTTTAATTTAGCATGTAAAGATACAGAACCTCTGGTAGTCGTAAAGCAATCGGTCATTCCCTGTGCTCCACATTCACTTTTATCGTCACCATCTCCATAAATATTTTGTATGCTAAATGCATAATCTCTTTCCTCTACCTTGCTACCATAACCTGGAATTCTATAGGTTTGTCTAGCTAAAGTGTTACTAGTAGGAGTAAAAGTGGTTCTAACGCGATCTGTGCTTCTTGTTGTTTTTCTTGTGGTAGAATCAAGCCAAAATAAAGGATCATCTAGTCGTAAAGTGTCAGAATACACACCTGCTGTTGGTGGAACATAAGCAGCTTCAACTAAATCATCTTCATCGACATTCATCCAAAAAGTGTTAATTGTAGAAGCTGTTGCATCACTAGAGTCTGGAGGTATAATATATCCATCGTTTTTGTAGTCATCATGTTCATATGTCCAATTAGGTGATTCTATAAACCCTCTGATAGGTAATCCAATAGAAGTTTTATTCTCTACAGATTCGAAGGTATACAGAGTATTTGGAAAAGGAAATGCTGCCTGAATAACAGATTTATTTTTTGGAAAAGTTATATCCATCATAGGTATAAAATTCTGATAATCCATAGCATTTAACAGATTAACACGTTCAGGATTTATATTAACATTATATTTTTGTAATATGCAAAATAATACATCTTCTGTATTTATGATCTTAGTAAATTCTTCACCCTCATCATAAAGCTTAAATGTGTGAGTACTATCAAAATTATTGACCATTTCTTTATAAAAGTAATTGTTGTATGGGGATGTTCCATACCAATCTGTCACGTTTTTATTAGCATTAAGTATAAGATCTAGTAAAGGTGTATTTTCGTATCCGTCAACATCTGCCCATTTAGTTCTTTTATCTCCTGCTAACCGTAAATACTCAGACTTATCATCAGTATCTTTTTCTGCATATATAACTAAAGAGGTACCCTTGTTTAAATCAGGAATGTCAACAGAAAAGAATTTTTCTATTTCAATAGATTTATCTAAAGTAAATTCGGTATATACATTATGTTCTGTAATATCTCTAAGAGCAGGTTTACCATCTTGATTAAAACCTTCAACAATTAATTCTTTACGTACAATTTTAACACTGGTGTCTAAAGAAACAATACCACCATTTTGTTTATATAATCTAATAGCATGATCACATTTTTTTCTAGTATTATATATGTATCCATGAGTAGTAATATCGTCATACTTTAAATCTAAACTATTACCGGTTCTTAATACGCGACGATATTGTGAACCCACGAAAATATAATTATCTACATCTGTTTCATCTCCTCCTTTAAAATAATATTTAGCACCTCCAAAATCAACAATACTACCACCAGGATAGTCATTTGCAATGTCTTCAACATCCTTTATGTCTGTAACGTCTTCGAATTGAGGTTCATCATCATCGTTTACGATTACATTACCATCCTCGTCTTTGGCAAGCTTTTGTGGTTTGACAATAGTAAGTTCTTCATCCACAAGAAAATAATATCTTGTACCAGCAAATTTTAACTTATTAGTAAATTTCTTATTAATAGGAAAAATGGCTTCACGACCATTTATCTGTGGATATGTAGCAGGAAGACTGGTACTATAAGATCTATTATTTGGTCTAGCGTGATTTAAATAAAAATTCCATTTAAACAATTTTTTAGGAGATATAGGATAAAACATAGGAATTCTTTGACTATTATTAGTATAAGCTAAATACTCAAAAAGCTTAGGTTTTCCTATATACAATTTATCGTTTACTTCATACGAAAACGTTTTATCTGCGCCAATAGTATACCATGTTGATCCAGATTTAACGTATAGTTTCAATTTTCTACCTATCGAAAAATCATCAACTTGATTAGCTAATGTTCTAAAAGTATCGTCAATAACACCGCGAACTATTCCTCTGTTTTTCTCCCATTCTGGATCGTCATAAAATGAATGCTCGTAATAGGGTCTATCTTTATAGAACGGACTATTAGTATTTGAGCCAGTACGCAAACCTTTATTAGGGTCATATATAGACTTAGTTAATTGACCATAAGATTTAGGTGGAGGAATATAGAAATTTAATAACTGTTTTCTTGGTTTACGAGTAAAAGTTAAAGTAACTGCACTACTTTCATCACCTCTAGTAGAATATAGTGTAGGTGAATTACTCAAAAGATTGTCGCTATTATTTGGAGACCCAAATACAGTGCTTTCGTCATCAGATAATAACTTAGTCAAAAAAGGATTATGTAAACTAATACTTATATCTGTATTATCGCTTACTCTAATTGATGCTTGTTGTTCATTATAAAGTTCATTGCCTACTATTTTTACTTTTGTTGTAAATTTTTTCCATGACATGTTGTGATTAGAAGTCCATTCTGGATCAGAAGGATCTCCTGTAAATCTATTAGCTGTTAGATTAACATTTTCATTTACTGTTACTATAGTATCAAGATGAGAATTATTATTACTGCCTAGATTTTTTAATTTAAGTTTCCAAAAAGTATTGACATAATTAGGCAAAGTAATGCTGTCTTGTTTTTCTGTACCATAAGGAGCCAACGGGTCTTCTATGTGATAGTTTAGTTGTGAAATAGTACTCGTAGTAGCAGTAACTTCTCCAGCACCAAACAATCTATCTAGTGTACCCTGGTCATATCCTCCGTATCTTTTCAAAAGAGGACTATTTTTTGTAGATAAACTAGGAGTATATTTATATGCACTATATAAAGTTTTAGCATTAGAATTACTGTAAAATTGTCTCCTTTGACTTGAATCAACATCTGCAATACCAAATCCATAACAGTTACATGTGCTATCTATAGAATAAGGAAATCTTTCACATCCTGCTGATGCTGTAAGATTAGTTTGTAGTTTTTTAATTGTTATATCATAAATTTTTATACCACAATCTTTAGTATCAAAAACTATGCCTATCTCTCCTTGACGAGATTCATTTACTCCATCTATAAAAAAGGTTCCTTGTTTTAAGTTGAATGGTAAACTATTAGCATATATACCTCCTTGCTTGTGTGCAGCCACAAGATCTACATGGGGATTAAATGCTTTAGCTGGATATTTTCTGATTTTATCTGGTTGTTTATTAGAGTATTTATTTTCTAGGTAATAAGAACCGGAATTATTTATAACACTAGCCACAGTCTTATTATGAAAATATAAACTAGAATAATTAACATGGTTTTCTTCTTCATATGTTCCTTCGTCACATGTTTCATCAAATCCCATTCTGCTGTTGTGCAAGGTTTTTACGATTGTTTCGTCACCAACAATAAATTTTTGTTCATACCTAAAATCTCTTCTATAGTTTGGTTGATCTGGTAGCATAGCGCCGTTAGTAGTATTAAATTTAAGTTTCTTTTTAGGAATAACCATATCAAAACTAAGATCAATACTATAAGAATTAGATGAGTCACCCTCTGGTGTTATTGTTTTAAGAGTATTTGGTTCGATAAATATATATGCCCCATATTTATGAGCAAGAGTTTTAATCAGTATTTCATCTGTACTACAGTGATAAATATTAAATGCAGACTCAAATTTGGTGCCAATGGTCATATTCTTATTCAAAGTAAGCAACTGACCAAAATCATCTCTATTTTCAGTAATAGCTACACTATGCAAGTTTGTTATAAAATCATCATATTGTGGATGGGTTGCAAATATAGCTGCTCGTTTTCTAATCTCTTCAGAACTTAAGTCCTCTAAGGTATCAGTCAGTTTCTCTTTGCAAACTAAAAATCTATCATATATATTTTCAGATAAATACAAAAAATTTCTATCGTTAGGAATTATACTGTGTAACTCACCATTTCTTACAATTTTTAAACCCGAAGGACATGCAGTGTCATCCTCTGCCTCTTCATCTGTATTAGAATATTCTGGACCATCAGGTTGAGCAAAAAATACATCTCCGGGAGCAATATATAAATCTATACCAGCCATTGGTCTTTTGTCATTGACCCTATTTTCATCATAATATCTATACCAACCTAACACACCACTTTGATAATTCCATTTCCAATGAGATGCTATTTTTTGAGAACCTATATAAATATTATTGTATGTATCTTTAGTAAAACCATGCGGCTTAATTATACTAGTAGGTAAACTACCACTTAACTCAACAAATGCACCACATGTTTGGCTAGTCATTTTAGATTTAGCTAAAGTTTTATCGTGAATATATTCTGTTCCATGTCTAGTTGAAAAAGGATCATATTCTATCTCTGATATAGTTTCTTGTAGCTTTAGATCTATATTGAGTTTAGTATTATTAAAACTCTTAAGATCCATTTCAATAAATTTTTCTTTACCTAATCCTACATTAGAGCAAGAAGGAAACTCTTTGAGATTTTTAAAATCGTTGAAGCCACTTATATAGCCTTCATATAAATATGGAATTTTTGGTATATAATCATCTTTTTGAAATCTGGTTACACAATCGCTTTCTTCTGAGCAAGAACCTGAAGGATGCGAACATGTTTCACTACAATAACTACAATCTATCTCAATGTTGGGAGTAGATGAAAAATCTTGAGAATTAAATATGTCTAATACGCCTGAACCATCACCAAAAATATTGTTACTACAATTACAAGGATCAAATGTTGGTGTAAGATCATCACCAGCAGGACTCAATAATCTTGTAAACTCAGCATCATCCTTTGCCATATTTGAAGGCTTAATTATTAAAGGATACCATTTGCCTTCATCTGCTTCACCTTTACTTATCATTAATTTTTTAAGAAAAGCTGTATCAATACTTGCAGAACTCAAGTCTGCATCTTCTAAAAGACCTTTGGTAAATATTGAACAACTCATATTACTTCACATTCTGTAAGACCCAGTAGCCATTAATATAGCTGAACAAACCTAGTTTTCCAATATTAACATTTAATAGTAAAGGATTACGAAAAGTCGCAGTATACTTTTCAGGAGAACTTTCATTATAATCTCTAGAATAAGATTGGTATATTTCAGCAGATGTAGATGATTCAAACTTTCCAGAAGTGACCACAGGAGTATTGTACAAAGGTTGGTAAAAACCACTATCAGGGTCATAACTGCAATAAATACTAGCTCCTCTAGGAGCAGCAAATGAACCAATAGGGTCTTTAACAAAAACAAGTCTTCTTTTACCTTCAGGTAAGGCATCGTCACCGTCTGTTAAACTAATCATAGTACCTCTAGTAGGTTGAGTACCTTTAAGATCTACCTCTATAGTGACCCAAACATTTTTATATTGATTACCTATAGTCCAAACGCCAGCATCATTATCCCATCTTAAATCTATCGGACCTACGGGCCAAGTTCCTGGCTGTTGCGCCCATCCTTTGTAAAACTCTTTAGTGCGATACGGCTCAGTTAATGTACCATCAGATTTAACAGTTTGTGTTACGGACATCACCTGACCATTAACTGTTTTTAATTCTCCTGACTTATTGGGAACAGGATACCCCTCTAAATCATATCCCCAACCATGAACCATAATTGGACCTCTTAACCCAAAAAATCTTTGATTCACATTTTCTGCATAATTATTATCAATCTGATCAGATGTGCTACCTCTTAAACTATTTCCTCCAATAGGAGCTTCTTGCCCAAAACCTACAACATCTATAGAGTGTCCACATTTATCTCCATCTTGTTTAGCATCTTTTATACTAAATTCACCTTCTTTCATAACTATAGGATTCAATGTAAATTTATTAATTGGTGCTCCTGCCATGTCAGCAGCTGTATAGTCCGTATCTTCATCGCTTTCACTTGTAAGAATAGATGGAGGCATAGAATATGATGGCTTACTTACAAAATTTTGTCCTTTGTCAGTTTCTGTAGTGCAGAAAGGGCATGGTGACATGGTTTTTTCTTGAGTTTCACCATCAACGCCATCTGTTGTTCCACCTTCAGCATCTTCTGCTGGTGGTTTTAGTTGTTTATATGTATAACTATCAGTACCATTACAATAAGGGCAATCCTCTGTATCAAAAAGAGTCATATTGTAAGTAGACGAATATGGGGTAGGATAAAATGAAATAGGAGATAGAATTCCATCAAGACTCATAAATGCTCGTCTATCAAACTCGGAAGTTAATAAATCACTCATCTCTTGTTCGTCATAAATCATGACCGAGTTTTTATGTTGTATAAACTGTGAAGGAGTTACTGTACTATTTTGAATGTTTGGTCGTCCTGGCCAAGCAGGATCATATCCTAAACTATCAAAAATAGTATCAGCAGTTAACGCAGAATCTCCATGAAGAAATGATCTAGCAGTACCAGCGACAACTGCAACTGGACTATAGCTCATACCTTTAGTTAAAGGCTGGCTATAAATATTACTGTTTCTGTTTACGGTCGACCTTGCAACCATATTTTTAATAGCTTGATTGATCTGTTGTCTAGTTTCTATAGCTTGTCTATTAATTCTTTGTATGTTTTCTGAAGCTTGCTTATTAAAAAATCCTATTTTTCTATTATATGTTCTCATTGAATAAGTAGTAGTCATTCCTTGAGAACCAATAGATACAGTAACCCCATTGATTAAAGGACCTTTAGCAACTAAACTGTCTCCTAAATTACTATTCAAAAACATAACACCTGCTGTAGTAATTGTGCCATTCTCAAGAACTTGCTGATATTGATCACTATCTTTAAGCCTAGTAAGAATAGAATCGTCCATAGCATGTACGCCACCATAATTCCAAGGAACAGCGCCTTCATCATGCTCAAAATTGACTTCTCCTACTAAATTATTAATTTGGCTGATTTCTTGACCACCAGTAAATAAAGTGCTATCATTTTCATATCCTAAACCAGGATGAGTGCTCCAAGGACCATAAGAGCTAAGATTGCTTTTTAATGGTATAGCAGCAAATACAGGAACTGCAGCTCTAGGTGCTATAGGTAAGTTTTGTTGATTACCCATAGGAGGAGCTAGGAATGTACCTCCTTGTCTTAAGCCTTTTTCAGCAATACTCCAAGCAACTAACCATGAGTAAGAATAAGGAGTATTAATTCCTCTAGCTACTAAAAGTTCTTCCATCATAGTTTTAAGTAGATGCGTAGGACTTTCAACCATTACTTGTGAAGGTGCAGATATGATGCAGTGTGGATTACCATAATATACAGTTAGTTTTGGATTGTATGCTGCTTCAGGATATACATCTTCAATTGTTGCTCTAGTATACATTTTCCAAAAATAATTGGTACCGGGAGGATCTTTACTATGAGCAGACTTAGACGCTGGAAATGCAGGATTAATAGGTGTAGCACCATCAGGAAGAACGAGTGCGGTGTCTGGAGCAATGTCTTGCGAATATGGCATATAATAAACCTCTGATCTAGGAATATTATGTCTAAGAGGCCAATACCAATTATCTGGATTTTTGTTACGACCAAGTGTTAAAAATTGACGAGCAATACTTAATGCATTTGTGGCTGTAGGCATCTCTACTACCGCGTCATACTCAGCCGTAGCATCAAAACCTATTATTGCGCCGAAAGTACCATCTTCATTAGCTAAACTATTAGCTACATTACCACCTATTTGTATAGTATCATCTATAAAATTACCTATTTCCTCCCAAGCTTTGTCAGCGACTTCATAAGAATATCTACGAACGCCATTTCCATCTATATAAGATTGAATAAACGGTAATTGCACTAAGTATGTTTGACCATAATGAGTATTTCCTATGTCAGCAAAAAATCCATGTAAAGCACTTAATGCTGGCCAAAGCGCTTCGCTATAGGGTAAAAAAGCTTCTAGATTAATTGGTCCACTAGTAGTAACAGCAGGAAATTGAGTGACTTTACCTTTGTCTGAACTAAAAATATTTAATGCATTAAGAAAAAAGTTTGTAGCAAATGGGCCACCAAATTTTTGTGCCATATAGTTATATATATAAGTGGCCATACCTATAGGTTTTCCTAAAACAGGCATTTCAAAAATATAATTTAACCAAGAGTCAATACCAGCCATAGCACAACGAATTTCTGTTTCACTTACATCAACACTACCAACCAAATTAGGAGCATCATTAGCAGGAAACACTGCTGCTAAATCTGACATATTTACGTTTAGAAAAGTTTCACCTAGGCTTTGATTAAAAGATACTCCTCTATGATTACCATTAATGTCTTTACCAAAATAAGGTTTAATGATATCGTTTGCTCCCAATAAATACGGGTTGGCACTTATATTACTATCAAACTGAGTTAAAAGTTTGTATGAACCTCTCATAAATTGTTGATTATTGAACGGTGAATTTTCTATAGATCCGAAATTATTAAATGTTTCTTGTCCTACTACAGCACCACCTATATTATAAAAAGCAGCACCTATTAAATTCCTGTAGCTAGATGTGTCTGGTATTCTATAAAAATTATTATTACTATTAAAATTAAAGTTTACAAAACTGTTTAAACTAGGTTCATAAACTCTTCTGTGTCTAAATTTACCTGCATTGTTTGAACCAGCTTGATATAATCTTTGTTGTTTTCCTCCTAAAACTACTGTACGAGTTTTAGCATCCTGAAATTCTTGTCCAAATTTAGATTCTACTACAAAATCATCTTTTCCATAATCATTAACTAAACCTCTAACAAGATCTAAACTAGGTTGGAATCTTCTACTAATAGTACGAACTTTTATAGCTGCTGATCTACCAACATTACTTGAGGGCAAAAGTTCAAAATAATAATCCAAACCAACAGGCTCACAACACCTATCCACAAAATCAAGCAAACTAATACTAGAATCAGCGACATAAACAGCATCAGGAGGACGAGGAACCTCGCTAATATCAAAATCTAATACAGGTCTGTTGAAACCATCGTTTGAAAGTATAGAAGGAATGCAATTAAATTTGTCTAGTGTATATGATCCTGGTGCAATAGTAGCTATTGTAGAAGAATTATTAAGAAAGTTTCCGTTAACTCTATCTCTTACACTCTTTGCTACTATACCTCCGTAAGTATTAAATTTATCTGCTGTGCTATCTGCTGCAAGCATCATCCTTACGTAATCATAAACAGCACCCAATGAAACACCTCTATCTTCAGTGTAGCCTAAGTTTTGGAAACCAGCATATCCAAATATATTAATAAGATTAGGAATATTTCCTTGATAAACAGTAGAATTATGAGTTCCGGCTTGATCAGGATCGTCTACAGGTACTGCTACTGGTATAGCTCCAGCAGTAGGCAGTGTAGTACTAATTGAACCTCTAAAATTATTTATAATTAATTTGGTATTTTTAACAAGATTAGTGGGAGTTTGTAGTTGTACAGTTACAAAGCCATTATTGTAACTCCAAGTTTTAATTATACCATTAAATATTGTATTATCAAATCTAAATTGACTTAAAGTACCTAGTATATCTATTCTTCTTTGTACATTTTGTTCCAGACCAAAATCATCCGCAAGAAAACCTAAATCTCTTCTAGTATGATTATAAGCATTATCATTGCCAAAAAGCCATATCTTTTTACCATTATCTTGACGATTAGGATTACTTTCTCCACCTACATCCTTCCGCAGTCTAGTTTTTTCTTCATCATCTATTTTTTTGATAATATTTTTATGTAAAGGAGCATCTGCATCTGGTTGTGTAGGATCTCCACCAGTAAATGCAGTTGAGGTCATATTATTTGTGCCTTTAGATAGAACAGTACCAATTTTAGATGTTTTAGCATTGTATGACCCATCGCTTGGATGAGCAGTTGGATCTATAACTAAAGTAACACTACAAGTACTTGGTTCTGCACCCCATCCTAAATTAAGACTAAATTTTTGTATTGAACAACCTAAGTAAAGTGTTTGTGGGAATGGCCCTACTACTTCTGTTGGGTGTTGACATGGACTTGGATTATTACTCATTTATTAAATTCCTTGGTTATGGATTACACTCTATGTAGTCCCATGTTATACTCTTCACTATTTTATTATCTGTCAAGTTTAATTCTTGTGTATCTGATTTTACATAACCAGTATATTTTCCTCCAGGTTCATATCTATAAAGATAATTATCTATCTTATCTATTATTTCTTGTGGAAATTTATATTGTCCTAATCCTGTGGGTTTACTAAAAAATGCTTCATAAGTAATCGTTCTAGTTCCTACTCCACTAGCAAACGTAGCATTACGTATATTACTATATCCTTGTGGATTATAATACAATGGTCCTAATCTTCTACCTATAACAGGCACAGTCGATATTAAGCTTTTTGGTTTACTATCTGTATAAGTAAAAACTTCAAAAACAGAATCTTCTAGTAAGCCTGTAGGTCTAGAATCATAACTTCTAGAGTAGGTAATTTTGCCCTGTTGTGGACTAAACCCTTCTTCTGTGCTGATAGGAATAGCATGCAAGGGCCGAGCAGATATAGAGCCATTCAGGGATTTAGCTTCAGCATCATAATTCATTGCTGTTTCAAAAAAATTATCTACTAATAACATATATCCACTTACAGCATTATCATATTTAGTATAAATCTCAGTAGTGTCTTCAGCTTCTTCAGATTCTTCTTGCTCCTCTGCCAATGGTAGAAACTGATATTTATCTCCTTTAGTATAAGCCAACTGAGGAGCAACGCCTGATATATCTAAAAGACCACTATTGTGAGCTGTGCCAGACTCTGCATAAAAAGTTCCAAGTACAGGTTCTAAACCTTCTACTTCTCCTGCTATGGTTATGGTTCTAATGTCATTATCTCTATTTGTAGAAATGTCAGCTTGTTCAGTATAAATCCAAGGATTTCCAGATTTTAATATATAACTCTCTTGTACAGAATACTGTCCATCCGTTTCGCTAAGATCTACTGTGGATGTTTTATTGTATAAACGAAAATGCGGAGCAACAAAAGTGCTAAGATCACTTACTATTCCTGTTACCCAAGCTTTTGCAAATGATAGTGCTCCTCTTCTTGGGTCGCCATATGCTTTAGCAGTAGCAGAGGCATTTCTAGTTAATCTATATAAGTAATGTACACTTCCGTCTTCCTCAGCAACATATGTTCTATCATCTCGTTCTATAGAAACAGCATTGCTAGAATCGGTAATATGATAGGTCTGTCCTGTCTGGCCTGCAGGTAAATAGCCTGTAACACCAGTATGAGAAATACGCAAACTTAAACTATAATCAATTGTAGTAGTCCAATAATTTTCATTAGGAGAAAATTCCAAACTCTGTATAGTGGCTTCACCACTAACCATTGGCACACCATCAAAATGGAAAATCAAAAATCCGTTATCGTTTGCTATAATTTCATCTCTAAGATGTGTTGCTTCTTCCATCAAAACTTCAAACGTGGTTTTGCTTTGATCATTGGAGTATTCAAACAAAGAATGACGACTAACTACACCCACAATATTAACATTTGTTTCTTCAGATTGAAAAGATCCTGCACTATTTCTTTGTTTCTCAGTGGTCCAAGTAACTCTTGGAGTAGGATATGAAGGATGACCTAGTGAATCATCTGTATACTCCCATGAAAATGTACCATATTCTAGGCTAATTGGTTCATTCTTCTCAAATACAGGTAAAATTTCTGGTGCATGACTCATAATTATTCCTTAGTGGGCGTAATTCCAAGTTTTAGTTTTAGTAAAGCTCCCATCAAGAAAGTTTCCGTTTGAACTCTCATCAGCTACCCAGCTGGCAGTGTAACCGTCTATTGCATATTCAGGGTTAAACTGCTCTATAGCATTATTAACCTGATCATTATCAAAATCATCTATACTTAATATTTGCGGTGTCGTACCTCCCATAGCGTTTGCAGGAGGATCAGTTCTAAATTTTGCAGTGTATGTGACCGTACGAGATGGTACTGTATTCATACCTAAAGTTTGCATGATAGCTCCTCTATACATCACATTTAGAGGATAATGCTCTCTATAGGAATAATTATCTGTAACGCTAATATTTTCGGTAATAGTATTTGCTACGTGATTAATTGGTCTATTATCATAGCTACACGTATAACTAATTGAACCCCCATTAACATCATGAGAGCTATCAAAACTAGCTGGTATAGGATTTAAAAATTGTTGTCTTTCTATTAGTGGTGTGCTTGTGCTATCCTCTTGATCTATCTTAAATCCTTGATATTGAGTTTGTGAAGCATCTATTCTATCTATATACTTTCCGCTAGGATAAAATGCACTAAATAATATTCTATCTTTTATACGTGGTATTTCATTAGTAAAGCCACCTACTGCATTAGCATATGATAAATCTTTGGTAACAGATTCAGGTTCAGGAGGATCAATATTTTGATTTTCAAAAAGAATATCTGTACCAGCTGGATCAGTTAAATTATGTCCTTGAATAGTACCATTTATACTAACTGTCCTGTTAAGCTGACTATCTATAGTATTTGAAATATTGTATTCATGGGTATAATATTTTGTAGGAGTACCACTAAATGCTTTATATGTATCCGTAACTGCATAAGTACCTGCTACATTATCATAGTTGTGGCTAGTAGATTTATCAAAAAATTTCAAACCAGCAAAATCTTTATTAACACGATCTTCAAAACTTGTGTGATCTCTAACTGCTGTTACAGCATCAATAGCACTAGATATAGGCGATTTGCTTTTTGTCTGTTTTCCAGCAGCAGATATAGTTCGTGAAACAGTTAAGTATCTGGTGCTTAAAGGACCACCACTAGGATACATAGCTGTATTAGCATTTTCCAAATAATCTGCACCATCTTCATAGGACATACTCATGCTATCTTCCAAAGAAGAAATATAAATACCATTTAGCATGGAATTTTGACCACCGCCATCTAAATATTTTTGACCACTGTTTAATGGTACAACTAATGTTATCTCATAACTAATCCAGTTTCTCCAATATTCATCATCACTATTACTAATATTTATACTTTCAACATAAACGCCATTATTGATATCATATTGTAAATTGCTATTATTAGGGAAAACTTCTCCAGCGCCACAATCACTTCTAATAGTGAATGGTTGATAGTCAAGACTAAAAAAATAAGGAATACCAGTTTTGGCAATAGTATCGGTCGTACCATATATTCCTTCTATGGTGATTCGCAGGGTAGAGCCTATGTTTCTCCCTGCACTAGTAGCATTATACTCATAGCTCCAACCTACTCTAGGTGTAGGGCTAAATGTATAGCCTCCATATTTTACTTCTACTCCCATTTTATTTGTCCTTTTATACTATAGCACTATTACCAAATACAATCCCTGAAGGCATATGAACTTGATTAATTTCTGCTACAATAGACCACATTCCATTGTAACTAGACACACCATTAGCACTAATTCCTAATCTCTTCATATTTAAATCGCTACCTGTATCTATAATAGATACCGTAATAGGATCTGTAGAACTATAATCTACTGTAGTATATCTCTTAGTCACAGCATCACTTCCAACTTTAGTTGTAGTTCTAGTTCCATCACTGGCTATATAACTTAATACAGTACCTTCGATCTTTCCTCCTGCTGCACCGAAAGTAGGAGTACCAGCATCATCACTAAATACAGCACTGTAATTAATTGTATAGTTCCAAACCATCGTACGATTATGGTCTTCTGGACTAGTATTATCATAATCTTCTAAATACTGCAAACTAATGGTATTATTTGCATTAGGTGTTGTGTTAGCATTTTTATGCCAATCAGCAGTTAGCTCAGAAGTTACATTTCCTCCTGTTCTACCTCTAAGATAGAATTTACTATTTTGTGATGACCCATCAAAGCTACTTGTGCCTCTAGCGAAACTACCAGCACCTTCAACATGATTGTTTCTGCAAGAACTTAAGCTAAGATCATTACCTAATTCTATACCGGGTGTAACATCTGTATTGGTGGAGTTATTCTCCGGCTGCGGAAAACTAACACCTCTAGTATGTGCCCATTTAGCTCCATTCCAAATAACACCTAAACCATTGTCAGCAGAACTTAGACTGACATTATTATCATCTGTTGTAGCAAATCTAATTGTTACAATTTGATCTCCTGTATCTGTAGCTACTCCAATTGGATGAATACCACTAAATTGATATGCTAAATCTAGTGTATCTAATCCAATATTGCCTGCACTATCTAGAACCTTAAGATATCTATTAGCAGTACTGCCACCAGCTCTACCATCAGCAGTAATTTGTAATGCATTAGCTCTAATCTTACCATCTACGACTAGCTTACCAGCTTCCCACCAAGGTCTATTTTGATTACTTGGACTAACATTCCATAGATTGGTTTCACTTACTCCAAGACCTAAAGCACCACTAGCAGTATAATATTGGAAACCTAATTTAGTACCACCTTGACCACTTTCAGAAATTATAAACTGATTGCCAAGTCCAGCATTATTGAAGACTGTATTTTTATTTTGTGCTCCAGCAAGTATAATGTGGTTGAAAGTATTAGAAGCACCTTCAACTAAAGAGCTATTACTGGTTTCTGGAGGAGTTCCAGTTAAACCTATAGTAATTGCTTGAGCAGCTTCATAGTATCTAAAGGCATTTGTTCCACTAGTTTGGAAATTAGAACGAGTAAATAATACATCGTGCTTATCAAATGTTTGACTTTTTAGAGCACCATTAGATGAATCTACTGTCAAATTAGTACCAGTTAAATTAACAGGAACTCTTAATCCAGCACCGATATTCATTTCACCAAATTGTCCAGATATGCCTGTTATATTGTGCATTCTGACAGAATTGTTAGGTATATCAGTATTAAATAAGTATATGGAATTATCTCCATTAACAGGATTTTGTATTCCACTACCCTTAATACTTAGATTAAATCCATAATCATTAGCGCCATTATTCAGGTATAAACCTGTTTGATTAAGTATAAAGACTCTATCTTCTGTTTCGTCACCATCAATAAAATCAAAACTTTCATTAGGAGAAAGAACTTTATCAGCTCTAACATATTCTAAGGTTTTAACTCCACTAGCTAGATTAAAGTAAATTTCTTTTAATCCACTACCTACAGTAGAACTAGTCTTAAATACTAAACCACTATTTTGACCAATCAATGTGACAGGTTTCTGCCAAGTTGCATTACCACTATTGTCTGCATGCAAGGAATAACCAGACACTGAACTTAATCCTATACGAATGTTGTCTGTAGTAAGTGTACCACTAACATCTAATGTAGATTGTGGATTAATACTATTAACACCCATACGATTATTAGACAAGTCTAAACGCATAGCGTATAGTTGATTATCTCCAACATTGTTGCTAGTATGAACAATAATATTATCTTGTAATGCACCAGTGTTGAATACAACTGTATCATTATCTATATATAGTTTATTATCATTGTTTGTACCAATCTGTATGGCTTCGTTATAATTACCACTCAAGCCATAGCCGATAGCGATATGATTAATACCAGAAATATGATTATTATTACCTAATACTAAACCACTCATATGTCTTACAACATTACTAGACCCTAAGACAGTACTGAACTGACCAAATCTAGGACTAGCAGCAGCAGCGGTTACATCATTACCATCTTGATAAGCTATAACATAGCCAGATGAGTATCCAGCAAACCTATCTGCAAAACAGGCATCGCAAGGATCTTGACCTTGAACAATTTCATCAAAACTGTCTTTAATATAATACTCTATAGTATTATCAGAATCTATAGCTGAGGATACATTTAAAGTGGTAGTATAATTAGAGCCAATATTTTCTGTAACTACACCTAAGGAATTACCCAGATTATCAACGCCATCCAATATAGTTCTGATAAATACTGATTCCGTCTGAGAAGCTGGAGAATATATACCTACTAAAACTCTGTCTCCACCATCAAAGTCACTACTTACATCACCTACAACTACTACATTAGTTCCAGAAACTTTACAAGGATGTCTAACAAAACCTAATGTATTATTTCTACCGTATACAATATTATCTATACCATATATTTCGTTATCATATCCTACAGATATGCCACTAAACACAACCTCATTATGTCCAATAACAATACTATTATCTCCAAAGATTTGGTTGCGATCATCAGAAGTATTAATTGATACAGAAGATGAGCCTACAATATCATTCTTAGAACCAAGAGTTGTGTTCTTTGATCCTAAAACAAAATTACTATTACCTATATTTTGATTATCTTCATTATTTAAATTAACATAAGAACCAACACTATTTATATTTAAACCTGAAACTCTTGTTTTGTTACCAATAACTGTACTGCCACTAGCAGCGGTAACTAAGTTATTAATACCAAAAACACTAGTGTTAGACATGCTATCACCAGCAGCTTTAACTCCACTACCTGTAAATGTTCCATCTGTGTTGATCACAATTCCTGTTGTATTATTGAGAACACCTACTACAAGATTATTGTTACTAATAAGAGGTACGCTGTTTCTAGGGCCAATAAGAATATTGTTATGAACATTACCAGATAAGTTATTCTCGTTACCTATAACTAAAGAATCTCTCATAGCTGATACGGTATTAGACTGACCTATAATTACTAGTCCAGTAGGTGATGCATTTAATGTGCTATTATCCAGGCCTATCATAATGCTATTGTCTAAACCACTAGTCGTGACAACACCCAAGCCCATGATGATAGATTTATTACTACTAGTAAGATCAATATCATTACCTATGTAAATACCACTACTAATATTTGTAGAAGTATTGTCTGTACCTATACTAATAATATTGCTACCACTAGCACGAGAAGTATTACCAAATACAATGTTATTGCTACCTGTGGCTCCAACACGAGAACCAAACACAATTGCATCTGTACCGCTAACATCGACCTGATTACCGATATAGATATTGGTATCACCTCTTATAGATTGTATATTACCAAAACCTATACCTGAATTACCAATTACCGTAGAATTAGATAATAAACCTATATTATTAAAACCACTAGCGATATTGCTATTACCGACAATAATACCCTGACTGCCTGTTGCACGAATAGAGTCACCTATTGCTATGGTAGATTCTCCAGAAACTGTTGAACCTACAACGATTCCAATGGTAGATAAACCACTAACAGAACTATCTTGACCTAGAACAATAGCCTTATTACCTGATGTAGTCATATTACCACCAATAATAATACCACTATCATGTATAGTATTACTATTATTTCCAATTAAAATATACGACACACCTGTGGCAACATTATTAAATCCTACAACATTATATTCATTACCACTAGCAGCATTAACACCGCCGAGTACAGTGTTGACTAGAGTAGAACGAAAAACTTCTTTATTAACACCTGTATGATCAACAGTAAATAAAATCTCACCACTTGTACTATTTGTTGCAGGGTTAAGGATTTTTGATCTAATCTGTCCATAATTAATTGTATTAAAATTGTTGTCTCTACCTGCAAGCTCAATAGTAGCAGGGAAACTTCCTGTCTCTGGGGCTGTTTGGGTATTGTGGACTAAAAGTAATTTAACTCCTGTGGCACAATTTGTAACGCTTTCAACCTTAATTCCATCTAGAGCACAATCAGTAACAACATGGAAAGCAGCATCGGGGCTTTCAGTATTTAAACCAAGACGACCAGTTGAAGCATCAAAGAATAAAACATCACTTGTTCCAGTACCAGAAACAGCAAAATCTATGTTAAGATTGTTCTGATTGAAGATTGTACGATTACCAGTGGTTTCGGATAATACTATATCATAGACAGTTCCTGACCCTATATTGAGTGTGCCCGAAACTATATTATTGTTTTCGTCAAATAAGGCTGTCATGTTATTTTATACTCCACTTTGTTTAATTAATTTATAGGAATTTGTGGTATGTCGTCTGCTTCTGGAACTTCTGTATCGACCCACTTATTTAACCCTTCTACTATTTGGTTTGAAATATGTTGACCTAATGGTCCTCTTAAAACTTGACCAATTGCATCTCCACCAGCTATATTTACGTTTACTTCATGTTTTCCAGTTAATGTAATCTGTTCAGGGATGTTAATCTGCTGTAATGTCTGTACAAACTGCCCAATTTTTTGAGTATATTCTGATATTCCACCATTACCATTAGATACACCACCATTTGCTCCCTGTCCCTGTCCTCCTCCACCTCCTTGAGTAAGCTGTTGTTGTACAGCTACTAGATTCTCTACTACTTTACCATATTGTACTAAAACCTGATTTACACCCGTTAAAACTTGTCCAAATATAGCTAATTGCTTGTTCACATCTCCACTGTTTCTAGGATCAAAAGCTGCTTGGCTAGCTTGAGCAGTCATAGCTTGTTGTTGTGGCATCTGCTGGTTTTGCTGGTTTTGCTGGTTGGCTTGGGATTGAGATCTTTGAACACCAGTAGATACTCCTGTGCTAGCACTTGTAGTTGCACTACTATCTTGCTGAGCTTTTTGATTCATTTCTTGTAGAATTTGTTGATATGCTTGTTGCAACGGAATCTGTAACTCTCTAGCTCTGTCTGGAGCTAATTTACCAGCGTCTTTCTCTCTTTGCTTTTGTTCTCGTGCCAATCTCAAGTCTCTTTCACGACGTCCTTCTTTTTCAGCTTCTCCACCATCCTTAAAGTAGGACACACCGCTGTTGATAGATTTTAGTAAACCAAGATTCTTTTGTGATGCTTGGCG
>MDSW01150454.1_pt1 | contig 22493 bp, 23 predicted proteins | sample 811171 | NCBI WGS metagenome assembly MDSW01 (sample SAMN05326641, study PRJNA326480) | marine metagenome | isolation source: seawater | place: Atlantic Ocean: North West | collected 2012 | reverse complement strand
GTACCATCGGCGCTGAAAAGCTTGACTTCCGAGTTCGGAATGGGATCGGGTATTACCTCTTCGCTATAATCACCAGGCGAGGTATTTATACCTAAAGAAAAATTTTAGTCAAAGATAAACTTAAAAATTTCTAATTTTTAATTGAATAGATAATTATTGCTTTTAAAGCGATAAATGCATCTTTTATACCAATTTTTTTTCCTTCCTCATAAGATCTACCATTATATGAAACCGGAACTTCAAAAAATTTATATTTTTTTTTTGATAGTTTAATTGTGACCTCAGGTTCAAATGAAAAAGACTTTTCTTTTAGCGTGATATTTTTTAATGCCGATGTTCTAAAAGCTTTATAACCAGTTTCCATATCAGTAAGATTTAAATTTATAAATAAATTACAAATAAAGGTTAATATTTTATTTGCCAAGTAATGCCAAAAGAAGTGAATTCTTACATATTTTCCTCCTCCTAAAAATCTTGAACCATAAACAACATCTGCATTAGCCTCAAAAAAAGGTGTCAGTAATTTATTATAATCAACAGGGTCATACTCTAAATCAGCATCTTGAATAATTACAATATCTCCTGTGACTGAATTAAGTGCAGTTTGAATTGCTGCACCCTTTCCTAAATTTAATTCATGAAAATAAATCTTTATTTTTCCTTTATCTTTTAAGTTTTCAAGTATTTTGATAGTCCCATCTTTTGAATAATCATCAACAATAATAATTTCATAGTTAAAAATTTTATAATCATTCAAACTTTGTAGAATTTTTTCTAAAATTAACTCAATAGTATTTTTTTCATTGTAACAAGGAATTATTATAGAAAGTTTGAAATTATCTCTTTTAATCATAATTAGTTTTTTATTTTTTTTATAATCAAATATCCATTTTTTTTACTAACACCTAATTCATTATATGAACAAATGAAAGGAGTATTCCAACAAAGTCTTCCTTGCCAACCATTTTTATTATTGTTCTTAATATCGGGATAGTAAACATTTATATGTTCATTACTAATATCTCTATTTTGAATGTAATTATTTTCTACTTTTTGAATTCCAAGAAAAATATTTTCTGTTTTAATTATTCTTAATACATTTTTTGAAACATTAAAAATTAAGAAAACTAAAACGAAGATCAGAAATTTTGTTTTAGAAAACTCCTTTAAACTAAATATATTTATTAATGATAAGAAAACTAAGATTATGAAAATGTGAGTCGCAAATCTTACAACTGGTGAAAAATTCAACCAATAGACTAAGCTTATTATTACAAAAAATAAAAAAATTGTTTTTTTTTTAAATGTTAAATATTTTTCTTTTTTTTTTTTTAAAGTGAAAAGGAAAAATACAATTGGTAAAAAAATGGTTATCAGGTGTTCAATAATTTCAATAGAATTCCTTTTTATCCAAAACAAAAACCATTTAAAATTACTTAAATATTCATCTGGACTAAAATTGTCTTTGACATGATAAAATCCTTTGTTGGTAAGCTCAAGTTGTTTTGATAAATTTAAATAATCTGAATTAAACCAGCTTACATTTAAACACGTCAGATTTGATGGAAATATAAAACATCCAGTATAAACAAATTGTTGGGTAAAATAACATAAACACAAAAAATAAATCAGAAAAAATTTTTTTCTGAAAATATTAAATTTTTGAGTTTTAAAATTTGAGAAATACAAATAAATTGTAAATATCAAAATTGGTATGGTGCTAAATTTGATTAAAACAGAAAAAATAGAATATATAAGATTTAAATAAAAACAAAAGCTTTTTTTAGTCTCGTTAACTTCATAAAATTTAATGAAATAATAAATTCCTAAAACTGAAAAGATTACAGCAGGAATATCAACACCAAATTCTGAAATTCTCGTAAATTTTAACAAAAAATAAAAAACGACTAGAGCCAAATAAAAATCACTAATTTTAATACTTTTTTTTTCTAAAATTTTGTTTAATGAAAAAATTATAAAAATTATAAATAATAAAAAAACAGGTAGTGTTTGAAAATTAAAATTGTTATCTTTTAAAAAAAATATCGGATTCAAGTTTAACCAAATAGAGTTATATACAAAAGGCTTATCTATGTTTGCAAATCCAAATATTATTTTTTCTTCAATTAATGCCAAGGAATATGGAAGATGATAATAACCAAAATCTTCATGATATTTTTGAGAAATAAACATTGGAATAAGAAAAATTATTAAAAACAGATAGAGTAAATTTTTTTTTTTTTTCAAGAAATCAAAACTATTCTTATTTTTATAAAACAAAAAAAGACCTACTAAAAAAACTAGTAAACTTATCAAAAAGTTAATTTTAAAGAAAAAGTGTGTGAAGGTAATTACTAAAGCCACAATTACAAATCCAAGAAAAATTTCTTCAAAAAAATTTCTATTTAATTCAAAATTTATTAAACTTCCAAGGCCAGCAAGTGAAAACGAAATAAAAATTACGCTTAACAGAAAAATAGATAATTCTAGAATAATCATAATTTAAAAAGTAAATTTCTATTTATTATTTTTTTTGAAATCTTTTATTGTTCGATCAATAGCATCTCTAAAATGCATTTTTGACTCCCAGCCATTTATTTTTGCTAAATTAGTATCTAATTTTTTACGCTTTACACCGTCTATCTTTTTGTTTTTATCGAATAATATTTTGACTTTTTTATCTATTTTATTTCTAATTTCTTTAGCGTAATCTTTAATACTCATTTCTGTTTTAGAGCCTATATTTACTATTAAAGGAGAATTTTTTAGTTTTAAAAAATATTCACACGCATCAGCAAGTTCATCAACATACAATATTTCTCTTAAAGGTTTTCCAGTTCCCCATAACTTTACAACTTTATTTTGCTTTTTTTGACTTGCTAAAAATATTTTTTTTATAAGCGCAGGAAAAAAATGAGAATTTTCTAAATCATAATTATCATTTGGTCCAAACAAATTAAATGGCATTAGACACACATAATTAGTTTTATATTGTTGATTGAAGGATTTAATCATCTGTATACCTGCAATTTTTGCTATCGCATAACTTTCATTAGTTTTTTCTAACAAACCTGACATTATCTGATTTTCTCTAATTGGTTTTTTAAGGACTTGCTGGATAAAAAGGTGTCTTTTCATTTTGAAATCTTTCTTTTGTTCTACCAAACATTTCTGATGTACCTGCTTGATAAAATCTTATCTTTTTTTCAAAATTTAAATTTTTAATTGCCTCAAGAATTCTTAAAGCGCCAAGGCCATTTACATCAGCAGAGTACTCAGGTACTTCAAATGAAACTTTTACGTGTGATTGTGCTGCAAGATTATATATTTCGCTAGGCTTAATTTTTTTTATTAAACTGAGTATCGATGAAGAGTCGGTCAAATCCCCATAGCAAAGAATAAAGTTCGATTTTGAATTTATATCTACGTAAATATCATCAATTCTTTGTGTGTTAATTATTGATGACCTCCTCTTAACTCCATAAACTTTATATTTTTTTTTAAGCAAAAATTTTGACAGATAAGCACCATCCTGACCCGTAACTCCAAAAATCAATGCAATTTTTTTTTTCATTTAAACTTTTTATTAATTATACATTTTGTAATTATTTTATCTACACAATACATATAACATTCAAAATTTACTTCATTTAATAATTTTTATTTTACTAAAGATTACCATTGGGATCAATTTAAGACCAAAAAAGTATCTTTTGAAAAATATTAATGGATTAAAAATTAATCTTATTAACCAACCAAGATAAAATTTATCAATAAAATCGTTAATGGGAGCTTGATCTTTAGTGAAAAATGAAATTGCTCCACCAGTGCATAAAATTGTTGAACTAAATTTTAAATTATTTTTTAGATAAAGACCTAAAATCTCCTGAACACCCCCACCAATATTGATTAAAATAAAAACTGGTTTATTTTTAAATATTAATCTTAATAATTTTTTATCAATTAACTTAGTTGTCTTGTATTTGGGTGCTATGTAATTATTAATTTTTTTAAGACCTAATTTTTTTAAATACAATTTATTTGATTTTGAAAATTTTAAGTTTGGGTCAATACAAAATATAGATTGATTCTTATTTTTTTTTAGATAATTAAAAAATAAGCTTAAAAATCTGTATCCTGAAAACTTGTTAACTTTAATATTTTTAAAAATGCCAAGTAGTAAAACAAATAATCCACTATCAAAAAAAACAAAATCTGATTTTTTTAAAGAATTATAATACTGATCTAATCTTTGAATTGAAGCAAGAGCCGGTCCAGCTGGAAAAACAAACAAACCTTTTTTGGTTATCAATTTATCAAATTGACCATAATTAAAGTTATTAAATTTTATCTTTTTGAAAATAATTTGCTTGACCATAAATATACAATTTTAAATAAATAAGGTTATATGATCTAGATATAATAGTAGCTAAAAGTATCAAGTTTGTTTTTTGCTGACAATTAAGATTTTGTAAATCTGCTTAAATTAGATCCTTGCTTATTTACCTCAGAGCTTATCCAGTCATAAGTTTTTTTTAGACCATTTTTAAGTTTTATTTTATAACTCCATTTTAAAATTTTTTTTGCCAAATCATTATTACTTGACCTACCCCTCACACCTTTGGGCTTATCCAATTGATATATACGTTCTAATTTTTTAATCCCTGATATATTTTCAATTATTTCAATCATCTGGTTTATAGAGACTTGCTCATCACTACCTATATTTACTGGATCAGAATAATCTGATTCAAACAATCTAAGTGTTCCCTCTATGCAATCATCAATATATAAGAAGGTTCGTGTTTGCATACCATCTCCCCAAACTTCAATTTTATTATTATTTTTTTTCGCATTCAAAACTTTTCTGCAAAGTGCAGCGGGAGCTTTTTCTCTCCCCCCATCATATGTTCCATAAGGACCATAAATATTATGATATCTAGCTATTCTGACCTGTATTCCATAATCTTCCATAAAATGTCGACACATACGTTCACTGAATAACTTTTCCCATCCATAACCATCTTCTGGATCAGCTGGATATGCATCATCTTCTTTTAAACCTTTAATAAATACATCCTCTTGTTTTTTTTTATTATAAGCACAAGCACTTGAAGAAAAAAAATATTTCTTAACACCTTTTTCTTTGCATGCAATTAGTAGATTAGTATTAATCAAGACAGATTGCATACATTCAGCTTTATTATTTTCAATAAAGCCCATACCACCCATATTACAAGCCATATTAAAAACGTAATCAATATTGTCGGTAACTTTCCTACAATTGTCTATGTCTTTCATGTCTGTTGAATAAAAATTTTTAGCAGTATCAAAGTCCTGAAACCAATATTCTTTGGGTTTTATGTCAGTTGCAGTTATTGAATTTCCATTTTTTGTTAATTCTTTAATTAAATGACCTGCGATAAAACCACCAGCTCCGACTACTAAAATTTTTTTGTTTTTAATCATCAATAACCTATATGTTTTAAAAAATTAACTTTTTAATTTTATTTTTTTTTCATTCACGAAATATACTTTATCACAAATTTTTAAATTTTCAGTTTTATGTGAAATTATTATTACTGTTTTATAATTTTTCAATTTTTGTATATTTTCAAATATTTTTTTTTCATTTTTTTCATCTAATGCGTTGGTAGCTTCATCTAAAACTAAAATCTTTCTATCACTGTAATATGCTCTTGCTATAGCAATTCTTTGTTTTTGACCAGATGACAATTTTTTTAATGCCATTCCCACTTTAGTATTCAAACCACTTTCTAGAGAACTAATAGTCTCATTTAAAGATGCAAATTTTAATGATTTCTCAAGTTTTTTTTTATCAAAATTGTCTTTATCAATTACGATATTTTCTAAAATTGTCTCATTAATTAAAAAACTTTCTTGTGTAACTATTGAAAATAAATTTTGATATTTTCGAATATCAAATTTATCTGAAATTAATTTATCATCCAAATAAATATAACCTTTTTGTGGTTTAATTAAATTGACAAGAATATTTAACAACGTTGACTTTCCAGTTCCACTTTCTCCATAAATGCCTATTATCTCATTTTTATCTATTCTTAGATTTAAACCTTCAAATAAGTTTTCATTTTTGTATGAAAAAAATATATTTTCTAATTTAATATTATCATTAAAGTCTAAAACATTTTCTTGAGATTTATCAAAAACATTTTTTTTTTCTAATAAAAAATATTCTAAAATTTTATCATGTGATGGTTTACCAAATTTTAATTGTTGATTAGAAACAGCAATATTATTTATTGCTGGTAATAATCTATAGGACACCGCTAAGTAAAAACCTAGTATAATTATAGTATCATCAAAATTGTCACCGCTTAAATTCATAAATATTACAATCAAAATGAAAATAAATATAACGGTTTGTTCTAACAATGCTTTGGGGTACGTAGAGATAGTGTTATTTTTTACATCTATACTTTGAAGTGAAATATAGTTTTTATTAAAATGTTTTACTAAATTTGTTATTTTTCCACTAATCAAGATCTCCTTTACTCCATGTATCAATCCATATTTCAGTTTAACTAAATTTTCTTTATTTTGAATTCTCGTCTTAGACCAATCCTGAATAGATCGATTAATTTTTTTTAGGATTAAAATAATCAAAAAAATAAAAGGAATTATAAAAATCAAATTTTCTAAATGACCTGTGTAGGTGACAAGTAAAAGTAAACCAATGCAGATAATAATTTCTCTAAATAAGTTGATTGTTGGTCTAACTGTATTTACACTATAATTATTTACTTCTTCAGATAAAACATTATTAATTTTTGAATAACCTTGATTTATGAAAAATAAGTAATTTTGATGTAAAACTTTATTTAATAAATCAATATGTAAACTTGTTCTAAATTTAAAAATGAACTCAAAAATTTTTTTATTTATTAGAACTATAAATATATTCTTTATTAGAAAAATAGCACAAAAAACTAGGCATAGAACAACTATGAAATTTTCATGTTCTAAAAAATTTTTTGAATAAAGAAAATCGGATAAAAACTGATAATTATTTAGTTCCTCTGGTTTAATTAAAAATGTGATAAATGGTATTACAGCTGCAATACTTATTAGCTCTAAAAAAGCTTGTATAATCGCAAAAAAAACAATTAAAAAAAAATTAAATTTTTCTTTATTTGGTAAAAAAAACCAAAACTTTTTAAATTCTTTCATTTGTAAGCTCTATTATTATTTTTTTTGTAGGATTTGTTAAACCAATTTAAAGACGATTTTACTAAATAACTTAGTGACTGATATTTTGGTTTCCAATTAATAAGTTTCTTTAATTTTGACGGATTAGAAATAGAAACAATAATATCGAATTTTCTTCTTTTACCAAATGTGAAATTAATTTTTTTTTTTGATATCTTTTTAAATTCTTTTAAAATTTCTAAAACCGAAAAACCAAAACCATATCCACAATTTAATTTGTAAAAAACTTTTTTATTATTAATTAATTTTGAAGCTTTGTAATGAATTTCAGCCAAGTCATTGACATGAATAAAATCTCTGACTGTTGTTCCATCTTTAGTTTTGTAGTTATTGCCGTTAATAATTAGCTTTTTTTTTTGATATACAGATCGACATAGATTCAAAATTAGATTGTATCCTTTGTTAATATTAAAACCGCATCTTAAATTTTGATCAGCGCCCGCTACATTAAAATATCTTAATATAATACAACTTATTTTTCTTTTATTTTTATCTAAGTATTTTTCTAAAAAGAGTTTTGATAATGGATATGGAGACATGGGACTTAGTTTGTCCTTTTCGCTGACTTTCTTATTTTTATTTCCATATACAGCTGCAGTAGAAGAATAAATTATCTTATTTACTCCTTGTTCAATACAACATGAAAAAAATGATTTTCCATTTAAGAAATTGTTCTTAAAATATTTTTGTGGTTTTAAGACTGACTCCTCATTGTTAATGAAGGCTGCAAAATGCATTACAATATCAATTTTATGTTTTTTTAAAACTTTTCTTATTTTTTTTTTATCCTGAATATTAATTTTATAAAATTGACTTTTTTGAGGAATATTTGTTTTTAAACCGGTCGAAAGATTATCAACTATGATAACTTCGTGTTTTTTATCAATCAAGTGCTGAGATACACAACTTCCTATATATCCAGCACCGCCTGTAACTAAATATCTCATTTAATTTTTAAAATCGCTGCCTTTAAAATTTCAACAACATGAATTTGTTCTTTCTCAGTGAGTTTTAAATGGAAAGGTAATGTTATACAGCTTTTTCCCCAGTTATCACTTATCTTAAAATTGTTTTTGATTAGATTATATTTTTTTTTATAGAAAAACATTTTGTGTAAGGGTTTATAATGAATAGAACATCCTATATCTTTTTTTTTTAAAAACTTTATAATTCTATCTCTCTTATTACTTTCAACTCCAATTACAAAAATATGATATGAAGATTTGCATTTATTATGAATTTGAGGAAGCTGAACATCTATGTTTCTGAGAAGTTTAATATACCTGTCAAATATTTTTTTTCTTAAGATATGATTTTTATTAATATTTTTTATTTGAGGTAATATCAAAAATGATAATAAATCAGGTAGATTTGCTTTAATTCCAGGCTCGTACATTTCAACTTCAAAATATTTTTTTGATTTGTATTTTTCTAAAGCTGTTTGTGTTAAACCAAAATTTTTAAGTCTACGAATTTTTTTTGCTAATTCGTCATCATTAGTTATAACGGCGCCTCCCTCTCCACATGAAATATTTTTAGTAGCATAAAAAGAAAATATTGCTGCTTTTGACCACTTGCCAGATTTGTAACCATCAAAAGTTGATTCGATAGCATGAGCACTATCCTCAAGTATTTTTATATTATATCTTTTTTTATCAATAAAGTTTTTTAATTTTCTTGTATCGAACATATTTCCATAAAGATGAACTGGAAAAATTACTTTTGTTCTTTTATTGATCTTTCTTTTTATTTCCTCAAAACTCAAAAGTAATGTTTCTTTCTCTATATCAACGATCACGGGTTTAGCGCCTACAAGTTCAACAACATTAGCAGTAGCTGCAAATGTCATTGACGGAATAATAACTTCGTCATTTTTTTTTAAACCTAAACTTAACAGAGTAATTATTGCTCCTGTAGTCCAGCTGCTAGTTAAGATTACATTTTTTACCTTAAAATATTGAGCAAGTTTTTTTTCAACCAATTCTCCTACAGGTCCAGAGGTAATAATATCACTCTTAATTATTTTTTTAAAATTCAAATATGTGTTAAGCGGTATTGAATGTCTAAAAAAGTCTACTTTCATAAATACAGAAAATTTAAAAATTAATTATGTTATTAATTATTTTAGTAACTATAAGATAAATTTTTGTCATTTTGATGTCTTTGATATAATTTTCAAAAATGAAATATATATAATGCAATAAATACAAAGAATTAGGTAGGTTTTAAAGCCAGCGATTAAACATAAAAATGGAATAAGATAAAATAAAGATAATACAAAATTTGTTTTGATAATGTTTTTATATTTTTTTTTTAATAAATGATGCATATGATTAAGATCACCCTTGAATGGATTTTTTTTATTAATTATTCTCATAGTAAATAATCTTAACATATCAATGCCTGGAACCATTAATAATAAAAAGATTTCATCACTAGAAAAAAAAAGAGGGTCGTTATTATATTGATTTACAAATATAAAACCTATAATTCCACTCAATAAAAAAGCACCATTATCTCCAAGGAAAAGTTTTTTTTTAAAATTGAGAATACATATAAAAATAAGACACATTAACATGATAATTGAAAAAGTTAGGAATACATCTTTCAGTATTAAAACTATGAATATAAAAATTGAATATGTAGTTAATTGTAAATCTATTCCATCAAACATATTCAATGCATTTACTAATAGAGCAAATGATAAAACTGTAAAAGGAATTGAAAAATTATTAAAAAAATAATTCTTTTCAAGAAAAGAGATCTTAATCATTCGAAGTGAAAAATCTGGGTAAATTAACATTATTAAAATTGTTGCGATTAATATTAACGAAAGTTTGAAATTAGGATCAATTTTATACTTATCATCATATAATCCAATTAGAAAAAACGAAATTGCTAAAAGTAAAAAAGAGTTGATTTCTTTATTTCCAAGATCTATTAGATTTTTTTCTAAAAAAAAACTTAAAAAAAAAAATAGAAGAAAGTTAAATATTAAAATCGTTCCACCTAATAATGAAGTTTTTTTTTTATGTTTTTTTAAAATATTATCTGGCTTATCAAATATCTTAATCTTATCTTTTAAAAAATCAAAATTAAAAAAAATAAATAAGTTTGTAATAAGAAAAAACGTTAAAAAAACTAATTCAAATTTACCTGACATCATAGACCAAATTTGTAAAGTTTAGCACTCTTAATAACCTCAAATTTATTTTTTTTTTGAAATTTTTTTATTAAGATTTTTTCCTTTTCTTTTTTGAAATAGACAGTGGATCTATAAAAATTAATTAAATCAGTTTGCGATCTAAATAATAATTTATTCTTAAAATAAAATATTTTTTTTTCTTTCTTTTTGATGAAAGGCTCTAATTTTTTTACACCAAAATCTATATAGGACTCTGCTTTCTTTGAGAGGGTTTTATTTTTTTTTGCAAATTCAGTAAGTGTATGTGGATAGCATGGAGTAGTAATAAAAAATTTACCTTTTCTTTTTAAATATTTTTTAAGTTTTGACAATAATCCTAAGGGATTATTTGCATAATAAAATGCATAACTGGATATAATTTTATCAAATTTTAAATTCAACTTGTTTAAATATTTTGGTAGTTTCTCCATTGCAATTTTTTTAACTATAACATTTTTTGTATAATCTATATTCTTTAAAGATTTTTGCGAAATATCAGTTGCTAAAATTAGGCCTTTTTTTCCAATAATTTTTTTTTCTATTTTAATGTGTTGTCCAACGCCACAGCCTACCTCTAAGATATGATCTCCTTTTTTGATATTATATCTCTTGAATAACCAAGAAGTTAAATCTTTGCTTCCAAGTTTTTTGTTTATATCCAATCTTTTTTTTAATTTATTTGATGAAATAGACCTTTTTTTAACAGTTTTGTTTATCATTATATTAATTGTATATATATCTTCTTTTGTTAAAACATAAGCGTTTAATGAAAAATATTTTAATTATCGCAGCCCATCCAGATGACGAAGTACTTGGTTGTGGTGGAACAATTCTTAAAAATGTAAGTCTCAAAAATAAAGTTCATGTTTTATACATCTCCGATGGGGTTGGGGGAAGATATGAAAATAAGTTTGATAAAAAAAAGAATTATGAAATAAATAAAAGGAAGAATATGGCAATCAAAGCCTCGAACTATGCAAAATTTAAAATTGTTGATTTTTTGGGTTTAGAAAACCTTGAACTTAATAAGTATAAACATAATTTTATAAATGATAAAATTTTTAAAGTGCTAAAACAGATTAGGCCAGACACAATTTTTACCAACCATCCTGGTGATAATAATATAGATCATAGAATTACTTTTGAAAGCACATTTACAGCATGTAGGCCAAACAATTATTTTAAAATTAAAGAATTTTACACTTATGAAATTCCATCATCAACAGATTGGGCAAGTCCATCAGGTCAACAATTTATTCCTAAGAAATTTGTTGATATCACTAAGTTTTATAAAAAAAAAAGAAAACTTCTTAATTTTTACAAAAAAGAACTTCGTAAATATCCTCACCCAAGATCAATCCAAAATATTGATGCTCTAGAAATATACAGGGGTGGTATTTGTGGAGCTGAAAAAGCTGAAGCATTTGATGTAATAAGAATTATTAAATAAAGTTATTTTTCTAATAGCTTATTTATTATGTAATTTGGAGTTAGAAGTATTACTAATAATTTTAACTTTTTAAAATTATTTGGATAATTAATTATTTCTTTAATACTTTTTAATTTATTTCTGGTCACTAATAAATATATGATTTTTAGATAAGATAATTTTTCTTTAAAATATTTTAGATTTTTTTTAATTATATCCTTTTGTAAATTCAGATTTTTATACCAGTCCTGATATTCTTTAAAATGTAATTCTCTATATAAGTTAGAAAAATTATTTTTGTGGATTCTTATGGTTACCAGATTTTCATTAATACTTTCTGCTTCAAAACTTAAAGCCATTTTCATAACCAGGTCAAAATCTCCTATTATATTGTAATTAGAGTTAAATTTTTCAGGTATTGTTTCGAAGATCTTTTTATTGATAACTAAACCACTTATTTTAACTACATAATTTTTTGATAAATCATTGAAAATCATACCTGAAAAAATTTTTTCTTTTGATTTAATTAATTTTTTTTTTTTTCGAGTAGAAAGTTCCAATTTGAATAAGAGAACATTTTATTTTCTTGATTAAAAAAATTTTCTCTTTTTTTTAAAAAATCAACATGCCAAAAGTCATCAACATCCAAGAAGGATATAAAATCTCCTTTACAATAATCTAGGGCTTTATTACGTGCCTCGTAAAGTGTAAGAAATTCTTTTGATTGATAAATATTTATTCTTATATCCTGATAATTCTTAATTATATCCAAGCTTTTATCAGTTGAGGCATTGTCAAAGAAAATGATTTCAAAATTTTGATAAGATTGTTTTAAAATACTATCGATTGCTTCATTAAGATATTTTTCACCATTGTGACAATTAACTAAAACGCTAACTAGTTTTTTCATGGTTATCTGCTTTGTTTCTAAAATATAAATAAAAACCAACAGGATAAAAATATAATAAACTTAACCAGTTATTATAAAAATTTCCCGAGGGCACAAATGGCCATAAATTAACGATTATAATTCCAATAAGAATATTTTGATATATTAAATTTTCATTTCTTTGATCAAATTTCTGACCTAAATTTTTAAAGTAAATTTTTAAAATGTAGAAAAATAAAAATAAAAACATCATTAAACCAAAAATTCCTGTTGAAACTAAAATTTGTAAATAAGTATGATGTGGGTGAGTAGAGCATCCAGAGTTGTCTATATTTTTATATTTTTCAGTTTTAAAACATAACCACCGAAAACCACGAACTCCTTTTCCAACCACAGGACTATCTTTTATCATTTTTGAGGCTAAAATATAATGGGCATGATGATCGTAAGAAAAAATATAAAATTTTCCAAAAAGTTTATCTAGCTCTCGTTTTACACCTTTTCTCTCGTATAAAACTGGATTTAAATCATTCCCAGAAATTTGTTGGATGGTTTTATCGACTAATCTTTTTTTAAAATTGATTTTTCCAATATCAGAAATTGAAATTATAGTTAAAAGAACTCCTAAAATAGATAAGGAAACTAAAAGAAATTTTCTTATCCTTGCGCTTAATAAAAATAATAAAATTAAATATAAAAAACTTAAAAATGTTGAAATTCTCTCACCACTGAAAATTATCACTAAAAAACTCAATGCTAAAAAAATACTTAATACTATTGAATTAATTTTATCTTTACTATTAATCAATAAAACAATTATAACTATTGGTAGTAATCTTAAAACATAACCTCCTAAAATTAATTCCTCAAAAAAAAAGCTTGAAATTCTTCCTTCTGTTTGAATTTCGTATCCAAGTAAATTCTCTCCTCTAAAGGCTTGAAACAAGGAATCAAAAATTAAAACAAAAAAAGTTATAATTATAATATTTCTTTTTTTGCTCTCAAAAAAGTTAGATTTATCTAAAATAAACCAAATGGATAGTGCAAACAAAAATACTCTAAAATAAAATAATGCAGGTATAAACCATCTAAAATTATTAAAATTTATAAGTGAAGTTACAAGAACTAATAAGTAAAATATGATAAAAAACTTCGAATAGTTATTTAGAAAATATTTTTTATAATTATTTTTATCTAAACAAATTAAAAAATATAAAATACAAAGAAACGAAATTACTTCTGCAATAAAGGGACCTAAAATAAGAGCTAATGGGAAAAATGCCACCCCATATGCAAAGAAGTCATTAAATTTTTCTCTTTCAATTTTTAAATGTAACATTTAATAAATCTAAATTTTATTTAATAAATTCTTTTGAAAATTTATTCTGGTATAATTTTTATTTGAAAGCATTTTATTTTGAATTATTTTATAATTTTCAATGATATATTTAGATAATTTAAAAAGTTCATCAAAGTTTCTTTTACATTGAAATATACCCTCTCGTCCATTTACTACATAATCAATTTCATTAAAAATAATTACTGGTCTTTGTCTTGCCAAACATTCATTAATAACTTTAGGAAAACCCTCTATATATGATGGTAACAGAAAAATATTACATTGATCATAAATTTTTATCATTTCATCTTTTTTATTTATTACTCCATAAAAATCAAATAGTGGATTTTGTTCTTTGCCAAAAATATTTTTTTCAATACCAACAATCGTGAATTTAAAGTTTTCTTTAATTTTATTTTGATATAATGATTTCAAAAATTCACCTCCTTTGTCATAAGTAAAACGACCTACATATAAAAAATTAATCTTGTCTAATTGAGGTTCATTTCTATTAAGAAACCAGTCATCATCGCATTCTGAGGGGTAAACTATTGAATTACAGTTAATATTTGTAAAATTTTTTGAACAACTGATAAAGTTCAATTTCTTTTTGACAAAAACAAACATTAAAAAATAAAGAAAATATCCAAACCAACCATACCTATATTTATATTCTAAAAAACCATCACTTCTGAAATATACATGACCACTCACATTTAATCGTTTGATATATGTAAAATAAAATAAAATGAAACAATTATATGGTGTTAATGAAATCATAAAAATTTTGATATCTTTTGTAAGTTTTTTTTTTTGTATCATTTGAATTTTACCTAATCTGAATTTATTTTTTGTTTCAGTTTTTCTGGCAATTAAATAAACATTAAATTTTGATTTAAACGATGAAAGAATATTATCTAGATCGTTATTAGGACCATATAAATTTTTATCTTTATCTTTGAAGATTTTATCATTTGAAATTACATAAATGTTTTTTTTCATTTATAATTTTGCTTATAATGTGAAATAGTTAATTTTAAACCCTCTAATATTCCAATTTTTTGTTTTAATTTTTTCGACCTAGCAAATGAAACGGATGGATATAAATTTAATTGTTCATCATTTCTCAATTTGATCTTTCCAAAATTTGGATAGCCACCTTTACAAATTTTGACTATATATTTTATAATTGTTTTTACCTTTATTCTTTTTCCTGATCCTAAATTTATTATAATTCCAACATCTTTGTTTATCATTACTTTGTGAATGAAATTTATTGCATCAGAAATATATATAAAATCTCTAGTTTGAGATCCATGTGAACAAGGGAAATTTTTTTTCTTCAAACATGAAATGATTGTATATGGAATTAATCTATTGGGAGTTTGATGTGGTCCATAAATTAAATAGGGTCTTATTATAATTGATGGAAAATTGTTCTTTAGATTTTCCTTCATAAGAAAAATTGTGGAAAGTAATTTAGCATAACCATAAACAGAATAAATTTTTTTTTGTAATGGGATTTTTTTTGGTTCTATATGTGGAGATTTTATTTTTCCATATTCTACACTGCTTCCTATTTGAACAAATTTAATTAAATTTTTTTTATTTAATATTCTGACTAGATTTACAACTCCTTTAAAATGTGAATTCATGGTCTTAGTTTTTTCTTTATGATTTATATTTCCAGCAAAATTTACAACATAATCAAATTGAATTTTATTAATTTTAAGTAAACTTTTAGGATTTGATAGGTCGGCAACAAGATACTTTACATTTTTTATTTTTTTTTTTGAATTAGGAATTTTTCTTGAAAGGGAATAAAGGGAATAAATTTTTTTTTTTTTAAAAATTGGAGATAATTATAACCTAAGAATCCTGTACCACCTGTTATAAGAATTTTTTTTTTCAATTAAAAATTAAGTTTTTTTTGTTTAAATAAATTATTCAAATTATCTCTATCTCTCTTAGTATCCATGCAAAACCACTTTCCAGTATGTTTAAATGCTAACAACTGGTTTTTTTTAGATAATTCCTCAAAAGGTTTTCTCTCTAAATAAGTGCTATCAGATTTAAGATAATCAAAAACTTTATGATTCATCACAAAAAATCCACCATTGATCCAACCCTCGTCTAAAGATGATTTCTCCTTAAAATATTTTACTTTTTTATTAAATATTTTTATCACGCCAAATCTTGCTGGCGGTCTGACAGCTGTCAAGGTAACAATTTTTTTATTACTTTTATGAAAATATACCAATTTTTTCAAATTTATATTTGATAAACCATCGCCATAAGTTACTAAAAAATCTCCTTCACCCAAGTATTTTTTTAATCTTTTAATCCTACCCCCAGTCATAGTATTTTGACCTGTATCAATAATTTCAATATTCCATTTATTTTTATTTTTTTTAAAAAATTTTCTGATTATGTTTTGCTTGTAACCAGCTGCAATAATAAAATCATTATATCCATAATTGCTATAATGGCTCATAATATGATAAATTATTGGTTTACCACCTACGGTTACCATCGGTTTAGGTATTAAATTTGTATATTCAGAGAGTCTAGTGCCCAAACCACCTGCTAAAATAACAACTTTCATCTCAAATTTTCAAAATATTTTAATTGTTTTTTTGTAATCTCTATTAAATTTTTTTTTTGGAAATAATATGTTTGATACCATAAAACAACAAATTGAACTACAATACTTATACTTATTTTTATTTTCCAATCTAAAACTCTTCTTGCTTTGGATGAGTTTAAGCTTAGAAGTTTTGCTTCTTTAAATTTTTTTGTCCTTTTTTTCTGGATTACCCATTCACTCTGTTTCCAATTTTTTTGAGCCAACTTTAATATATTTTCAACGTTATATGATTTTCTTAAGTCGGGTCCAAAATTAAATGACTCTCCTGAAATTTTTTTATTTTTTTTGAGATTATAACCTAAAAGCAAGTAGCCTGATAAAGCCTCTAACACATGCTGCCATGGTCTTGTTGCCTTGGGATTTCTTATTATAACTTTTTTATTTTTATTCCAAAGTTTAATGCAATCAGGGATTAATCTATCATTTGCCCAATCACCACCACCAATTACATTGCCAGCTCTAGCTGATGCCAAAGATATATATTTATTTTTCTTAAAAAAACATTGATAATAACTATTAAATAATATCTCGGCGCTTGCTTTTGATGCACTATATGGATCTGTTCCTCCTAAAATATCTGATTCGCTATAAGGTCTATGAGTTTCGATATTTTTGTAACACTTATCACTTGTAACGATTACGACAGAGCAATTTTTTTTATAACTTAATAAAGCCTCCAGAACATTTTTGGTACCAACTAAATTAGTCTCCCAAGTTATATCAGGATCACTATAAGATTTACTGACAAGTGATTGTGCGGCAAGATGAAAAATAAAATCAGGTTTGATTTTATGTATTATTTTTTTTACTCTCTGTCTATTATTTAAATCAAAATAAAAACTTTTTGATATTTTATGTACATTACATGCTTTAAAAAAAGAGGGTTTTGTAGGTATACCATTTGATATACCATAAATTTTTGCTCCTAAAGAGTTTAACCAAAAACTTAACCAGCTTCCTTTAAATCCAGTGTGGCCCGTAATTAAAATCTTCTTATTTTCGTAAATTTCAAGTTTTTTTTTTAAATTTTTCATTTTTAAATCCCAATACTAAATTCTTATAAGTATTAACATGAACTTTGTTTACTTCTTCAGTTGTATTAAAAGCATTATGACTTGTAAGTATTACATTTTTAAACTTTGTGACTTTTGAATTAATATTTATTGGTTCATTTTCAAAGACATCCAAGCAGGCTCCTGTAATAATTTTTTTTTTTAATAATGATACTAAGACTTTTTCATTTATAATTGGACCTCTGGCAATATTAACTAATAAAGGTTTATTTTTAATTAATTTAGATGTTTTTGTATTTATTAAATGTCTGGTGGAGTCATTTAAATCAGTTGCGATTATTATTATATCAGATTTAGCAAATATAAAAGATTTAGGTTTCATTTTTAAATTAAGTTTTTTTAATTTTTTTAAGTTAATTTTTTTTATGTCATTTCCAAAAATTTTACATTTGAAAGGCATTAACATTTCAGAAATTCTAGAACCAATGCTGCCTAAACCAATGATACCAATATTCTTATTAATTAAAGTCGAACCTTGAGGTTTATTCCAAATCCCATTTTTAATATTATTATGATTTAGAAGAATTTTTCTATTAAAATTTAGAATGAAGGCCAAAGCTTGGGTTGCTACACTTTCGGTAAAAGCTCCAGGAGTATTATAGACTTTGATGTTTAATTTTTTACAAGTTTTTAAATCAATAGAATCTAAACCAGTGCCCCATTTAGACAATACTTTGAGTTTATTTGCCTTTTTTAATACATTTTTATTAAACTCATCATCTCCACAAAGCACGCCATCAATATTTTTTATCAATTTTAAAAGGTCTTTTTCTTTCAAAGATTGAGTAGTTTTTACAATCTTGATGTTAAAATTGTCATTTTTAAAAAATTTCTTTAATTTTTTATATTCATTAACAAAGGGAAATGCTGTAATTAGAATATTAAATTTCATATAAGTAATAATTATAAGTTGTATATATTGATTTTACGTGAGTATTCTACAAAAATTAAACAATTATTTAAAAAAATCAAATAATTATAAATCATCATTTTGGTTAAACAGGTTAGATGATGAAAAATATCTAGATACTAAAAAATTTCTTGGCTTTGGATCTTTTACAAATAAAAATTTAGTTGCTGATTTAGCACACAAATTTTTCCAGAGTAAAATTTATGGAAATGAAGTATTTGAAACAGAAGAGTACAAAAAATATAAGAATTTTTTTAAAAAGCAAAATAGAATTATTAATATAGATAATATTCAACATGTGTTTTTTTTTAAAAAAATAAGAGAAAATATAAGAAAAAAAATAAATTCTGCGTGTGTAATTGGAGATGGCAAAATTAACTTTTTATCAGGTATGTTGTCTATTTATCCTGAAGCAAAAATATATTCAATTAATCTAAGTGAAGTACTTATCCATGATTATTTATTATTGAAGAAATATAACATTTTAAATGAAGAAAGTATCTGTGTTGTAGAAAAAGAAGAAGACTTATTAAAACCTGAAATAAAACTTTTTTTGATCCCCCCTGATAATTCAGAAGTTTTAAAAAATAACAGAATAGATTTATTTGTAAATTTTTCATCTTTTCAAGAAATGAAATTTTCTGATATAGAAAATTATTTTGATATTGTTAAAAGTAATAAGTCTTATCTCTATACTTGTAATAGGTATCATAAGATTTTACCCGCTGGTGAAGTTCTAAATTTTAATGATTATCCTTGGGGAGATGGTTCAAAAATATTTTTTGAAAAATGTGAATGGATTTCAAAATATTATTCTTTTAAATATCCCTTTTTTTATAATTACGATGGTGATCATTGGCATTGTTTAATTTCTTATGAATAAATATTCAATTTTTTTATTTTTTTGAAAATAAAATTATATAATATTAAAAAATGATGTTAAATATTCATAAAATTATAAATGAAAAAATATTTTTTTATTATTGAAAAAATTATTTTATATATTTGTATAATAATAATTACGTTCGCTTCAATAATTTTTTTATATGAAAAAAAAGATCGTATACTCTCAAAGCTTAATAAAACTGTATATTCTACAAATTACTTAGAAGAAGATAATAAGTGGTTTAATGAAATATTAAATAACCCAGGATATATTTTATTTTTTAGACACGCTGAAAGAGAGAAATGGTTAGATGTAAAATTTTATGATGCTATCGAACTTGAAGATAATATTGCTGCAGAAGAATCCTCATTTTCAAAAGCTGTTTGCTTATCATCTAGAGGGATTGAACAAGCAAAGATGATGGGTGAGTATTTTAAAAGAATTAATTTGAATATAAAAACGATAGTATCTAGTCCAAGTTGTAGAGCAAGACAAACAGCGATGATAGCTTTAGGAGAAATAAATATTATAGAAAATAAACTTGTCCATTATGGACCTTGGAATGAAACAGAGGATTTTCATTATCAGAATGTTAGAGAGATATTGTTAAACATACCTTTTGAAAAAGGCAAAAATACAATTGTTACCGCACATAATGGTGTGGTGGAAGAGAGAGTCGTAGATGCCTATCCTGCTGGATTTACTTTTAGTTTGAACGAGGGTGGCTTTTATATTATTGAAAAAATCAATAACAAACTGATTGTAAAATATAAATTTAATAATTTTCATTTCTTTAGTAAAAATATCTTAAGTAGAAAAAAATAATTGAGAAATTGGTTTAAATATACTTTAGAAGATAAAGAGGATAAAAAATTTGAAACTGTCTTAGAATTTACGTCACATCAAATTAAAAGAAATTATTCTGATCTTGATAATCTTTTTAAATTTGCTCATTTTAATAAAGATTTTTCACAATGTATTTTTAATTACTTAGATAAAAAACTATATGGAAAATGTTTATCAATAGGAAGTGGATGGGGTCATTTAGAATATCATTTGTCTAAAAAGTTTGATGTAACTGCATCTGATATAAATAAGGAATATTTAAAATATAATAATAAAATTAAATACATCATCATAGATATTGTTTCTCAAAAATTTGAGATAAATGATACATATAATAATATTTTTGCACCAGGCATAATCTATTTATTTAATGAAAAAGAATTAAATATCTTTTTTAATAATATTAGAAGGATCTTAGATGATGATGGGAATTTTTATTTGTTTTTTAGAAGCAATGATAGTTTATTCATAAATTTTTTAGATAATTATTTATTACCATTTGAAAAATTTTTAAAATTTTTTTTATTGAGATTAAAAAAACAAAATTTGAAAATTCAAAAAAACCATCATGGATTTAGACGTTATAAGGACGAAATTGAAATGGTTATGAAAAAAAACAAACTTAAGATCATGTCCAGAAAAAAGGAAATGTTTGAAGCAGAATATAATAGATCAAAAATTCTTAAAATTACAGGTTTGGGAAAATTATTATCATTATTCAAATTACACCCATACATAACTATATATCATTTAAAGAAGCTTCGATAGCCCTCTAAGTATGTTGCGAAAGATTTTACTGCAAAAATAAAAGTAAAAATAGGTAACAGAAAAATATATAAAAAATTTTTTAAACACCATTTTTTTAGAACAAAAAAAGTTTGTAACACAACTAATAATGGGTAAATAAATGGATAAAGAATTAAAAACAAAAACTTTTGTTTTTTTTTTTTCAATTTGAAAATATTGTAATATTGATGTCTTCCCCATTGAAAGTGATGATTAAAAAAACTTGAAAAATCTTTTCTATCAATATGTTTTACTTTACAATTATTATCAAAGTAAGCTTTTAATTCAAATTTTCTTATTTGATCAAATAAATCTGCATCCTCACCTGTTTCTATTTTTTCGTTAAATCTTATTTTTTTCTGAAAAAATTTATTTACTTTTATACTTAAATTACATGTTGGTAAATGATAAGGCCAATGAACATAGTGAGATGTATTTTGATCTAAAGACGTAAACCATGATAATCTTCCATCTAAGAATTCCCAAAAATTAAATTTTTTAAAATTTGAAGATGGTAATACTGGGCCTCCCACTACGAATAAGCTTGAATTTTGTGCATGCGATTTTAAGTGATTTTTAACAAGATTTTTTTGAGGAATAATGTCTGAGTCTAAAAACAATAGTATCTCAAATTTATTTTTTTTTGCATATTTTAATGCAAAATTTCTGTTTATTGAAATTGAATATTTTCGTTTTGGCTGATTAATAAACCTTATTTCTTCAAAATTTTTTTTTTTAAAATTGTAATCTATTCCGTCATTAATTATTAAAATTCTTCCAACAAAATTGAGTTGAATTTTATTTAAAAGTTTTTCTAAATTAATTTTTTTATTATGATACAAAATACATAATAAAAATTTTTTTTTTAGGGCTTTTTTTGATAAATCAAGTTTGGCCATTTTTTTGGATTAAATAAAATTGATGTAATTAAAGCACAGTTATGTGTGCAATGGCATTCCTTATTTATAATACTCTTAACTTGTTTTTTAAATTTCTCTCCATTTACAATATCTTTAAAATTATTCTTTGCAACATTCCCAACTGCTGGAAGCATTTCGCATGATGACACATCACCATTTCCCCAAACCACTAAGTGGCTCTGCCCTGCTAAACAAGGAACTACTTGAGTTTTTTGCTTAAGAGTTTTGATTGAGGTTTTCCACATATATCTGTGATAATTTCTAAGTATTTTTGCTGATAAATTTCCAGTCCCGTAATTATAATTTTCGAGAATATTAAAAATATCTTTTGAT
>MDSW01062150.1_pt1 | contig 22502 bp, 21 predicted proteins | sample 811171 | NCBI WGS metagenome assembly MDSW01 (sample SAMN05326641, study PRJNA326480) | marine metagenome | isolation source: seawater | place: Atlantic Ocean: North West | collected 2012 | reverse complement strand
GAACGTGGCCACATTGTGATTGGAGCGCACCGTGGTTTCCCACTTCTTGACGCCGAAGAAGGCCTCGTCGAGTTCGATATCCATATCCTGTTTCACGGATACCTGACAGGACAGTCGCCAGCCTTCTTTTACCTCCCGAGGGGTGAAATGAGTTTCCTCGGTGGGCAGAATATCGCCACCGCCCTCTTTCACGATCACCTTACACTGGGCACAGGTACCACCGCCTCCACAGGCGGAAGACACGAAAATACCCTTGTCCGCCAGGGTGTTCAGCAGTTTACCCCCGGCGGCCACGTCGATGCCTTTTTCCGGATCGTCGTTGATATCGATGTGAACATTACCACTGCTTACCAGTTGGGAACGGGCCATGAGAATCAGCACCACCAGCGCCAACACCACAACGGTGAACATGCCCACACCCAGAAAGATTGTTGTCTGATCCATTACGCTGCTCTCCCCGTCTGCTTACAACTGAATACCAGAGAAAGACATAAAGCCCAGCGACATCAGGCCCACAGTGATAAAGGTGATGCCCAGACCCCGCAGGCCCGGCGGCACGTCACTGTATTTCATCTTTTCACGGATACCGGCCAGCACCACGATGGCCAGGGCCCAGCCGGCGCCGGAACCCACGCCGTACACCACACTCTCGCCAAAGGTGTAATCCCGCTCCGCCATAAACAAGGAACCACCCAGGATGGCGCAGTTCACCGTAATCAGGGGCAGAAACACCCCCAGGGCGTTGTACAGGGCGGGCACATACTTATCCAGAAACATTTCCAGGATCTGCACCAGGGCGGCAATCACGCCGATAAAGCTCAACAGGCTGAGGAAGCTGAGATCCACCTCCCCCAATCCGGCCCAGGCCAGGGCCCCTTCTTTCAGCAGGCCGTTGAGGATCAGATTATTCACCGGCACCGTGATGGCCTGCACCACAATCACCGCAATCCCCAACCCCAGAGCGGTCTGTACCTTCTTGGACACCGCGATAAAAGTACACATACCCAGGAAGAAGGCCAGCGCCATATTCTCAACGAAAATGGCCTTCACCAGCAGGCTCAGATAATGTTCAAACATCGTGCTCTCCTCCGCTTAGTGGGCCAGGGCCTTGGATTGGGGCGCCAGGGTGAAATCGGGTTTCTCCACCTGCTCCGGTTTGGCCGATCGCAGCGCCCAGATCAGCAGTCCGATCAGGAAGAACGCGCTGGGGGGCAGCAACAGCAGACCGTTGGGCACGTACCAGCCGCCGTTGCTCACCGCCGGCAGAATCTCGATGCCGAACAGTTTTCCGGCGCCGAACAGCTCCCGTACCACACCCACGGCCAGCAGCACCGCGCTGTAACCCAGACCATTACCCACACCATCGAAAAAACTGGGGATGGGAGGATTCTTCATGGCGTAGGCTTCGGCGCGGCCCATCACGATACAGTTGGTGATGATCAGCCCCACGAACACTGACAGCTGCTTGCTGATGGCATAGGCATAGGCTTTAAGGAACTGATCCACCACAATAACCAGGGAAGCAATGATCGCCATCTGCACAATGATCCGAATACTGGACGGAATGTGCTTGCGAATACAGCTGATAAAAAAGTTGGAAAACGCCACCACCGTGGTCAGGGCAATGCACATGGTGACGGTGGTGTTCAGATTGCTGGTCACCGCCAGTGCCGAGCAAATCCCCAGGATCTGCAATGCAATGGGGTTGTTGTCAAAGATAGGTCCAAACAGAACCTTTTTGGTTTCAGATGCCATGCTACACCCCCTGCTCGCGTACTTTTTCCAGATATGGGCCGAAGCCGTTTTCACCCAACCAGAAGTGCAGTAGATTCTGCACCCCGTTGCTGGTGAGAGTGGCGCCACCCAGGGCGTCCACTTTGTGCTCGGCATTCGGGGTGGAAGGGTCCACGGAACCCTTCACCAGCCGAATGGAAACATCACCGTCTTCGTCATAGACCTTCTTGCCCGGCCAGAGTGCCTTCCAATTGGGATTGTCCACTTCACCCCCCAATCCCGGCGTCTCCGCATGCTCGTAAAAGCCCAGGCCCACCACCGTGGTGGTATCGGTTTCAAGTGCCAGAAAGCCATACAGAGTGGACCAGAGGCCGTAGCCATGCACCGGCAGGATAATGGTTTCCACCTTACCCTGTTCATCCTTGGCCAGGTAGACCGTGGCGTACTTGGCCTGGCGCTTGATATTGGCAATATCCTCTTTGCCACTCAAAACCTCGTTTTTCTCCGGGGTTTTGGCCGCTTTGCGCTGATCGTAAGCCACCGGATTCTGCAGCGCCTCTTGCTGCCACTGCTCGGTAGCCTTTTCCGGCGTCAGGTACTCTCCAGTATCCAGATTTACCAGCTTCACTTCCAGGCGATTCTTAAAGATCTCCTGCACCGACTTTCCCGGTTCGAGCATATTGGCGGCCGCCAGAATATTGCGGTTTTTGTCCTGCAGTTTGTTCTGCACCTGCTGGCCTTTCAGCGCCACTGCCGCGGTGGAAACCACAATCGAGCAAACGATACACAGCAGTGTCGCCACCAACAGGGTTTTCCCGGTTGAATCATTACTGGACATTGCGTGCTAACCTCCGCTTGATATTGGCTTGAATCACAAAGTGATCAATGGTGGGCGCAAACAGATTGCCAAACAGAATGGCCAGCATAATGCCCTCCGGAAACGCCGGATTCACCACCCGGATCAATATCACCATCACCCCGATCAGGAAGCCGAATACCAGCTTACCGGTATTGGTCATGGCCGCCGATACCGGATCCGTGGCCATAAACAATGCCCCCAGGGCCCATCCACCCAAAACATAATGCCAGTAGAAAGGCACTTCAAACATAGGGTTGGTGGTGCTGCCCACGGCATTGAAAATCATCGCCATCAGGGCCGTACCCAGGAACACGCCGGCCACGATGCGCCAGGAGGCAATACCGGTCAGCAGCAGCAGGCCACCCCCCAGGAACAGCGCCAGGGTCGAGGTTTCGCCCACGGAGCCCTGCATATTGCCGAAGAACGCGTCGAACCAGGTGAGGGAGCCCTGCAGCGCCTCCATGCCGCCACTGGCTGCCACACTCAGAGCGGTGGCACCGGAGAAACCATCCACCGCGGTCCACACCGAATCCCCGGACATGGAGGCAGGATAGGCGAAGTAAAGGAATGCACGGCCGGTTAGCGCCGGGTTGAGAAAGTTCTTGCCGGTACCGCCGAATACTTCCTTGCCCAGCACCACCCCGAAGGAGATGCCCAAGGCCACCTGCCACAGGGGAATGGTGGGGGGACAGGACAAAGCGAACAACACCGATGTGACGAAAAAGCCCTCGTTCACCTCGTGTTTACGCTTCACCGCGAACAGGGCCTCCCAGGCAATACCCACCGCAAAGGTCACGATATAGATGGGCAGGAAGAACGCCGCGCCGTAAATAATACAATCCCACAGACTGCCCGGGTCATAGCCGGTGAGCATATCGGTGAAAATGAACCGCCAGTTGCCCTCCGCGTTGACCCCGTTGTCCGCCATGTAACCCAGGGCTTGCGAACCCACGTTGTACATACCGAAAAACATGGCCGGGAAGGTACACAGCCAGACCGTAATCATAATGCGCTTGAGGTCGATACCGTCCCGCACGTGCGCGCTGGTATGGGTGACCGACGGCGGACTGAAGAAGAAGGTGTCGAACATTTCGTAGATGGGAAAATACTTTTCGTACTTGCCACCCTTCTCGAAATGCGGTTCCAGCTTGTCGAAGAAATCACGCAGCACCGGCTTAACCCTCCTTCTCGATTCGTTCCAGGTTATCCCGCAGGATGGGACCGTACTCGTATTTGCCGGGGCAAACATACGAGCACAGTGCCACATCTTCTTCATCCAGCTCAAGGCAACCCAGCTGCTGTGCCGTTTGGGTATCCCCCACGATCAGGGAACGCAACAATTGAGTGGGCAGGATGTCCAGCGGCATCACTTTCTCGTAGGCACCCACCGGCACCATGGCCCGGGGGCTGCCGTTGGTGGTGGTGGTGAACGAAAACAGTTTGCCGGGGGTAAGAGCTGAAACAAACGTATTGAGCACCGAGTGTTTGTTCTTGCCCGGCCACAAATACTCCAGCATGCCGCGGTCGCGGCCTTCCGCCAGCACGGTGATCTGCAGGTGATAGCGGCCGAGAAACGCATAGGGGCCGTGGGCGTGGTGGCCCGCCAGCACCGAACCGGACACCACCCGGTTCTCGCCGGGGGCCAGTTCACCGGCGGTCAGTTCATCGGTACTGGCACCCAGCACCGTGCGTATCAGCCGGGGGTTGGTGACCTGAGGCCCGCCCAGGGCCACCACCCGCTCCAGCATCAGTTTCCCAGTGGTGAACAGTTTGCCAATGGCGATCACGTCCTGATAATTAATGGACCAGACCGTTTTGGCGGCGGAAACCGGATCCAGATAATGGATATGAGTGCCGGGCAGCCCCGCTGGATGGGGGCCGTCGAATTCCACTTCCTTGGCGATACCATTGCCGCCAATGCCGGCGCCGCCGGCTTTACACAAATATACCTGCTTACAGAGATTGGATATCACGTCCAACCCCTGCTGGAACGCCACCGACTCCTGTTTCAGCACCACCACCGGATCGGCGGCCAGGGGATTGGTGTCCATGGCGGTGACGAAGATGGAATTGGGTTCGGAGCCGGGGCCCGGCACCTTACTGAAGGGGCGGGTACGGAAAGCGGTCCAGAGACCGGAGCGAATCAGATTCTCTTCAACCTTGTCACGGTTGAGGCGGCTGAGTTCGGTGGGGGCGTAGGCGTCGAAGGTTTCTTCGTCTTCACCGGCCACGTCGATGACCACGGACTGCAGCACCCGTTTGTGGCCACGATGGATGGCGGCGATGGTGCCGGCTGCCGGTGCGGTGTATACCACGCCTTCGATCTTTTTGTCCGCGAAGAGCACCTGGCCCTTCCTGACCTGATCACCCACCTTCACCTGCATGGTAGGCTTCATGCCCACGTAGTCACTACCCAGAACGGCAACAGTCCGAATGCTTGGGCCATCTTCGATGGTCTGCTTGGGCGCGCCGCTTATGGGGAGATTCAGACCTCGTTTGATCTTGATCATAGCCCCTAACCGTTTCTGTTAAATTTCCGCTTCAGTGAATCGTGCGGTCATAAGGACCCACAATCCCCATCCAAGTGTAGACGCAAGAATTCAAGGCAGAGGTGCAGAGACCGCTGATGTCTGAGATCCGTCAGTGAACAATGTAGTACAGGCACCGCCCTTTACCTGTGCAAAACCCGTGAGACGACAACCTGCCCGCTTCGGTCCTGCGCAGAATTTGATCGGCCATTCAGAAGAGCCACGGCGATACCAGCTCTGATTAGATGTCGTACTACTGTCGGCCAACACTCCTCAAACTTCAGGAAGGTGTATTTACGAAAATCTGGACTTAACCAGCCCCTCAACCCTAAATATGCGGGCGGATTATAATTTGTATGGAGTGAATTGGCTAGGTGAGAACCGCATTTATTACGGTTGCGCAACGATTATTGAGCCTGCAGGATTGCCAGCGGGAGCCTGGAGGGGACCCGGGCCCGGCGTAGAGACCAGGCCCGGGTGGCGACGAGGGCCGGCTGGCCCCCATGGCGTCGGCTCATTTGGGCAGCGTGGGATAGGTGACACCCGCCATTTTCTGCAGCATGCGCACCACCTGGCAGGAATAACCGAACTCGTTGTCGTACCAAACATAGAGCACGCAGCGGTTGCCATTGACGATAGTGGACTCCGCGTCGACAATGCTGGCGTAACGGGAACCCACGAAATCCGAGGACACCACTTCCGGCGAGTTCATATAGTCGATCTGCTTGCGCAGGGGGCCTTCCAGGGACGCCTCCCGCAGTGAGTTGTTGATTTCCTCCACACTCACTTCCTTGCCCAGGGTGAGATTCAGAATCGCCATGGAGACGTTGGGGGTAGGCACCCGAATGGCGTTGCCGGTGAGCTTGCCCGCCAGCTCCGGCAACGCCTTGGCCACCGCTTTGGCGGCACCGGTTTCGGTGATCACCATGTTAAGGGGTGCGCTGCGTCCCCGGCGATTGCCTTTATGATAGTTATCGATCAGGTTCTGGTCATTGGTGTAGGAATGCACCGTTTCCACATGGCCATTATCAATGCCATAGGTATCGTTGACCACTTTCAGGACCGGCACAATGGCGTTGGTGGTACAGCTGGCGGCGGAGAGAATACGGTCATCGCTGGAAATCAGGTCATCGTTGACCCCCATAACGATGTTCTTCACCGCGCCTTTGCCAGGAGCGGTGAGCACCGCCTGAGCCACACCCGGGCATTTCAGGTGCTTGCCCAGACCCTCTTCATCACGCCATTTACCGGTATTATCCACCACAATGGCGTCCTGGATACCGTACTGGGTGTAGTCCACTGATTCCGGGTCATTGGAGTAGATCACCTGGATGTAGTTGCCATTGGCAATAATGGCCTGGTTTTCCTCATCAACGGTGATAGTACCCTGGAACGAACCATGGACCGAGTCACGACGCAACAGGCTGGCCCGTTTGGCCAAATCATTTTCCGCGCCACCCTGACGCACCACGATGGCTTTCAGACGCAGCCCGGCGCCGCCGCCGGCCTTCTCGATCAGTATCCGGGCCACCAGACGACCAATTCGACCAAACCCGTACAGTACCACGTCCTTAGGCGGCGAAATATTGGCGGCATTGGGATCCAGGGCATCGGCCACCTCGGTGCGGACGAAATCCTCCAACCCCTGGTTGTTGCCCTGACTGCGGTACTTCACCGCCAGCTTGCCGATGTCGATACGGGCCGGGCCCAGATTCAGCCCCATCAGCGCCTGCAGTACCGGAAACGTTTCCGACACATCCAGCGGTTCGGTTTGCAACTGGCGCACGAAGCGATGGGCTTTGATGATATCAATGACCGAGCAGTTGATGATGGGACGTCCATAAACCGAGGTCACGACATTGTGCTCCCGATACAGTTTGCCGATCAACGGGATCATGGATTCCGCCAGGGCTTCACGATTAATCCAGGACTGCAGATACTGAGTAGACTTGTCTGTCACGAGAGAATACCTTTTTCGGTTGCTTCGAGCTGTTGGTTGCGGTCAGCGGTGGCCCACCGCCCGGTTCGGCGGCATATTATCAATTTAATGGCATCAATTATCAATCTGACTGGCCGTCCACCTGGGCGCCGCCCCCCTTGACGCTGGATTTATCCTTGCTGGATCAACTATTTAGCCACCCATTGCCGGGTTCATGATGACTTAAAATGCAGCCTCGCGTATGCTGTGGCCAGCGGCCAATGTTTCCTGCCAATAAGACAACCATAAATGAAAACACGTGATCGCATTCTGGTAACCAGCCTGGAATTGTTCAATTTATGTGGTGAACCCAATGTCACCACCATCGACATCGCCAATGAGATGGATATCAGCCCGGGCAATCTTTATTACCACTTCCGTAACAAGGACGAAATTATCTCAGAACTGTTCCAGACCTTTGAAGCTGACATCCTGGAAGTGCTGGAGTCCCCCACTGAACCGGGCCTCGATATGATGGATTATTGGATGTATGTGCAGCTGATCTTCGAGAAAATGTGGCAGTACCGGTTTCTGTACCGGGATCCCATCACCATTCTGGAGCGCAACGACCGCCTGCAGAAAAAATTCAACCGCATTCTCGACCGCAAGCGGGCGGCGGCCCGCGGGGTTCTGCTGATGATGCGGGAAGAGACTCTGATTCAGATTCGCGACGACGATTTGGAGCGTTTGGCCACCAACATGCTGATCACCGCCACCTATTGGCTGAACTATCAACATCTTCGCAATCTGGGCAGTCAGCGCGGTGATTGTGATCTGGAGACCGGTATCTATCAGGTATTCAGCCATATCAGCCCGTATCTGCCGGCGGCGGGCCAGGAGATGCTGGCGGCGGTGGCAGACACTTACCTGGGGGCCGGCGACTCCGCGCTGGAATAAGCCCGATCCACCGCCACCAGGATGCCGGTCACCCGCTGTTGGATCTGCTCGTTGAAAGTATCCATATACTGACAGACGGCGTTGGCCACCCGGTGGCAGGCCTGGGCGCTGGACCCCGCTGACTCCAGATCCGGCACCCGCATCCGCACCACATCCGCCACTGACAGCAAATTGATTTCCGCCGCCGGGCTGGGGACCGCCGCCGGGGGCACCCCAAGATCGATGCCTCCCAGGGGATTGGCCACCCCCCGGAATACCCGGATCAGTGCATCCAGCTCGATCATCATGTAACGCTGGTAGCGGTGGCTCATTTCAAACACCACCGGGTCGGGGCGGTGATCGGCCCCCAGTTCAACCAGCAACTGACCGCACACCTGGGTGTAGGTACGCAGTCTTTGCAGGCTTTCGTAACTGCGATGCAGAAAACTCAGCGCCTCCACCACCCGGGTGAAATGAGCCGACAACTCGTGCCGCGACATCTGCAATTGCTGTTGCACCGCTTCCGAGTCCAGGGCGACACAGAAACCGATGGCGCAGCGACGGGAAAAAGCTGCTTCGAATGGCGCCAGCCTGGCTTTCAATTCACTCTGCTCCTTGATCAGCGACAGCCACTGCACCTCCAACTCCCGCAGCACAGCACCGTTATCCACCTTGCATTCTTCCAGTGCCTTGCGAATCTGCAGCATATTCTTCCGGAATTCATACTCCCGAACCCCATCCGCCAGATGCCCGATGTCCATCTCATTCTGCTGCAGGGTCTGTCCCAGCCGGCGATAATCCACCAGCCGTGATTCCGGAGCCGTCGCCAGATAGGGCTCAAACTCGTCCACCCGCACAATACGACCGCTGCGCTCCAGCCCCAGAAACACCTGGTGGCGGCGGGCTTTCTCCCGTTCGGCTTTCTGCAGCGACTGCACCTTTTGAGTGGAGTAGATATCCGGATGCTGAATACCCAGATAGCGGTAATGCGCCAGGGTAACCGCCTTGCTGACCCGGGCCGGATCCCGCAACAGGGCAATGGCGGCCCCCAACAGGAAACAGGCACCCTCTTCCTGGGTGTGTTCCACGTTGACAATGCGCCCCAGATCCACAATCCGCGAGCGGGTCAGTGGGGTGACCAGCTCTTCCATTTCCTGTATCAGCCGGGGCCGCAGCGAAAGTTGCAGCGTGTCGGCGTGGTCCACCACCAATGCGGGAAAGTTATCGGACAGACGCTTGCTGCGCCAGCTGCCCATCAATTCCTGATTGGCGTTAATCTGACCGTAGTGCAGGGAGCGCAGTCGGAACTGGGTGGAACGGAATTCGGTGGAACCCGCCACCCGGGCACTTAACAAATCCCCGGCCATATCCACGTTGCGGCTCACTTCAAAGGTGGTGGCGCTGATCAGGCGGTAAATCAAATAAAAGGTACCCTGCACCAGCAGATCCCAGGGCCGGAGCAGTTTATCCAACAGCGCCCGCAGGCCACTGGCACTGCGCACCCGGCCGGCGGCGGCCATCCGCCCCAGACCGGTCTGGTTGAACAGCCAGCGGTCCACACTGCTCAACAACGGGTACCCCCCCAGACGTGCCTCGCGGGAATAGCCGGCGTAACCATGGGCAATCACCCCGGAAAGTTGCCGGGCACTGAGCCCGTACAGCAACGGCAGACCGATAATTACCTCGGGGCCTTCCCCTGAAATGGCGTCGCGCCAGGATGCCGGCCGCAGTATCAGACCCACCTCGGCGTCCAGCTTGACCCGTTTGGGACGCGGTGCCCCAAGCATCCCGGCGATGTGGTTGATAAACGCGTAGAGTTCCGGCTGCTGTTCAGTACTGACTTCCAGGTGGGACTTGGCATTGCGGCGAATCAACAACAGCCGCCGGGCCAGGGCTGCAATAAAACCAAACAGAAACAAGTCCCCGCTCAGCAGCAGTGCCACCCCCAGGGAACTGACGGGCTTGCCGGAGGCCACGGCCACCCAGGTAAGATTGAGCCAGATGCCGGTGACCAGCAGCAGCAGCACCAGCAACAACAGCGGAATCAACAATGACGAAATCGCGGCACAGCCCATCTTCAGGCGGTCACCCAGGGGGCTGGAAGGCAATTCCGCGGTGCGGAAGCCATTGCGGATATCGTCCTGACTATAGCCCTCGGTTACCACCGGCCCGGCTCCGGCAGCGCCGGCAGCCACCCTGCCCCAGGCCATGGCTGCGTCTGAATTTTGAGGTGCACTCTGCAGCATGTCGTGGGAGCGGCTCCGGCCTGGTCAAACGTCGATTGAGAAATCATATCCTTAAAGGACGGGATTCTTGTTGTGGTAAGCAATATAGCAAAGCCCCATCGCTTACGACGTCGGCATCCGTTGGGGATTCTGTGAAGAAATGTTGACCTTTGTAACGGTTGGAATTTAAACGATTTTTTGCTCGAAAAGCCGAACAAAAAATGTGCACTGAATCCCATTCTGACGACGGTTCCAGAGCCGGCACAGGGCTCGGCTTCCCTCAATCCCGAGGTGGCCGCTTCACCGACAAAGTGCAGACGTTATCCAGATCTTTCAGATGAAACAGGGTGACCCGGTTACGGCCACTGTTCTTGGACTGATACAACGCCATATCGGCGGATTTCAGGGCCGCAGACACCGGTTGTTTTGCGGGGCGTCCCACACAGACCCCGACACTGACGGTCACGCTGAATTCGCCGTGTTCGGTGATAATGGGTTGCGCCGCCACCGCCTCCCGAATCCGCTCCGCCACTACCAGGGCGCCGCTGGCATCGGTTTCCGGCAACACCAGGCAGAACTCCTCGCGTCCGTAGCGGGCCAACTGGTCCGAGGGCCAGCGGACACAGCCGCCGAGGCGCTCTGCCACCTGCTGCAGACAGGCATCACCGGCCGGGTAGCCGAATTCATCGTTGAACCGTTTGAAAAAATCCACATCGATCATGGCCAGGGCAAAATCGTGCTGATAACGCCGGCAGCGGGACCACTCCCGCAGCATGACCTCGTCCATAAAGCGGCGGTTGCGGAGCCCGGTGAGCTGATCGGTGTTGGTCAGATCTTGCAGCTTCGAATTGAGCTGCTCCAGCTCCCGGGTGCGTTGCCGCACCCGATCCTCCAATTCCTGTTTGAGGCGGATGGTGGCACTGAGCGCCTCATCCTGGGCCGCGAAACACAGGCGCCGCTCCTCAGTAATCCGCTGCGCCATGGCAAACGACAACAGGACAGCCTCCAGCACCGACCCCAACTGGATGCCATATTCAGTGATAAAGTTCGCGGGCAGGATATTCAGTTTGTTCAGTGCCAGCATGGTTCCCCCGGCCAGAAATGACAGCCAGGCAATCACATAGTATCGGGCCGTGGGTACCCGTTTCACCCAGGAGGCAATGCCCACTGCCATTTCAAACAGACAGGCAAACAACCCCAGCGGCACCAACAGGTGAATCGTGGTGACATAAGGCGCCACAAAAGACAGCAGCAGGCAGCCGAAGCCCGCCACCGCCACCGCGCCCAGGCCGTAGTAAAGCCACACCGACCACTGACGGACCCGCAGAAAACGCCGGGTAAACAGGGCCGAGGTGGCGAACGCCAGCGCCAGAAAAAAGGGAATGCTATGGTCGTTCCAGACCACCGCCTGGGGCCACAAATAGTGATAAGCCTGACCACTGATGGACGCCATAAACAGCGGCACGGAGAGTACGAAAGCCACATAGTACAGGTAGCTTCGATCCCACAACACCAGGAAAATCAGCAGGTTGTACACAGCAATCACCAGCATGGCACCGTAATACAGGCCCTGGGCGATATTGGCCTGATTCTCCCGCTCTTCAAACAGATCCCGCTGCCACAAGGTCGGCGGAGCCTGCACCGAGGTGCTGGTTTTGATCCGGTAGTAGATATCGAGGGTTTCCCCCGGGGCCCACTGCAGTGGAATGACGAAGAAGCGATGGATTACCGGCCGCTCAGAGAATGGTTGCAGATCCCCCATTGCATAATGCCTGACCAGCTCCGGACCGGAATAGACGTAGACATCCACCTGGTCCAGTACCGCATAACCCAGTTCCAACAGACTCTCCACCGGCTGTGACATGGGGTTTTCCAACCGCAGGGTGAGCCACCAGGCAGACTGGCTGTAACCCTGATTAAAAGCCTCTTCTGATTGCGATTGCCAGCGTCCCTGAAATGGATCGTCCCGAAGTTCGGCAATGGTGCGGGAGCCGGACGGATCTTCAAAATAGCGGAGATGCTGATCCAGGGGCATGCGCCCCCATCCATGAGTCCCACCCCCTGCACCGCCAGGGACAGACCCGCCATGACCAGCATCAGTAACAGCCGTAACACTCTTTACTCCCAGGGCCGGCCGCGGGAGTATCCCGCTACCGGTGCTAATTATTCCTGTTTCAGGATAGCCGGGCCCCGGGCTAAAGCAAACGAGGCAACTTAGAGTGCGGTCTTTTGCGTGGACAAGTGATGGCAGTTCACACTGGCGTCGTAGAGCGCCTGCAACACATCGGAGCGGGCAATGATTCCCACCAACCTACCCTCTTCCACCACCGGATACACTTTGGGCTTGTGGGTGTTCAATTGTTCCGCCAATTCCGAAATAGCCATGTCCGGATCCACGGTCACCACCTCGGTTTTCATGATGTCGCCGGCATTGGCGGTAAGATCGCAGTAGAACGCCGTATTCAGCATCTCCTTGATACAATCCTGTTCGGAGATAAACCCGATCACTTTCTTGTCGGCATCCAGTACCGGGGCCCCGGTGATTTTGTTCTCCAGCAATACCGCCACCACATCACCGATGTCGTCCTTGACGTCAAAGGCCACCACTTTGCGGCTCATGCAGTCCCGCACCACCACAGATTTATCCACCATACAGACCTCCTCGCCCCCGGGGGCAGACTTGACCGTTACTCGTTATTATCGACGGATCAGGGAATACCCGTATCAGAAACAATGTCACAGCTTGACCCGGAGCTCAACTGTTTCCCCTGCCCGGGCTGGCTAAAATCCGGGTTTTCTGCCTCAAGTGCTTGAAACCTGACTTTAATAGGGCGTACCCTTAGCCTGGTTTTTCCCAACGATTCTGCTGACTCACGGGGATGAATATGAACTCCGCCAGCGCCAGTAACGGAGCCGGCCGCAGCTATGACATTGTGGTATTCGGCGCCACAGGCTTCACCGGAAAACTCACCGCGGAATATCTGTTGCGAAGCCCGGACAGCCAGCGCATCAAACTGGCCATCGCCGGCCGTAACAGCAGTAAGCTGGAAGCCACCCGTCAGCAATTACAGGCCGACAGCGGCCAGGGGCAGGTGGATACCATCGTAGCGGATTCCAATGATTACACCAGCCTGGTGCAGATGGCGGCCCAGGCCCGGGTGGTGATCACCACCGTGGGCCCCTACCTTAAATATGGCGAGCCCCTGGTGCGGGCCTGTGTGGAGACCGGCACCCATTACGTGGATCTGACCGGGGAACCGGAGTTCGTGGACAGTCTGGATTTCCAGTTTCAGGAGGCGGCGGCCGCCAAGCAGATCAAGATCATCAATAGCTGCGGCTTTGACAGCATTCCCCACGACCTGGGCGCGCTCTATACCGTGCACGAGCTGAACCGGCTGCTGGGCCCGGAACGCGCCGCCAAGGTGCCCATGACCGTGGAAGGCTTCGTTCAGGCCCACGGGGATCTCTCCGGCGGTACCTGGCACTCAGCCATCACTCAGTTTTCCCGCTTGCGGGAGTATCAGAAGAAACGCAAGGAATGGCGCAAACAACGGGGTACCCGCCCCGGCGACCGGCGCCGCACCCGGGTAATGCGGCCACGACTGTACCGGGTGAATGCCTTTGACGCCTGGGCCTGCCCGTTTCCCACCATCGATCCCCAGGTGGTCAAACGCACCGCCGCGGCCCGCAGCGAATACGGCCCGGATTTCGTCTACGGTCACTACGTGCTGGTACGCAAGCTGCCCAAGCTGATTGGCGGTATCCTGGGAGCTGGCGGTGTGGTGGTGCTGTCCCAGTTCAAATTCAGTCGCGAACGATTGTTGAAATGGCGGGATCCGGGACGCGGTCCCAGTGAACAGAAGCGGGAACGCTCCTGGTTCCGGGTGCATTTTATCGGCGAGGCCGATGGTCTGCACGTGTGGACCGAAGTCACCGGCGGCGATCCGGGCTACGGCGAAACGTCAAAAATGCTGGCGGAATCGGCCCTGTGCCTGGCCCTGGATCAGGACCTGCCCGCCAATTACGGGGTGGTCACTCCCGGCGCTGGCATGGGCGACGCCCTGCTGCAACGCCTGCAGCGGGCAGGCATCGAGTTTCGAACCCTATAATCGGAAAACTACATAAGCGGATGAAGGTAGCCTCATGAGTCGTCAGTGTGTACAGATGGATGTGGAATTCAACGCCCCGGTGGAGCAGGTGTTTGCGGTGCTGTCGGACCATGAGGCCCTGGGCAAGGTGCTGGGGGCTGACTTCACCCGTATCCGGGATGGCCAGGAGCATGTCAATGGAGTGGGCTCCGTGCGCCGGATTGGCGGCCCGCCCCTGATGAGCTTCGAGGAGACGGTCACCGCTTTTGAACCCAACCGGCTGGTGGAATATACCGTCAGCCGGGGCAGCCCCATCAAGAACCATCTGGGACGCATGGTATTCAGTGAGCATGCCGGCAAAACCCACCTGCATTACACCATTGAATTCGAACCGCGGTTACCCCTGCCTTTCAGCGGCCTGCTGATCGCCACCGGCCTGAAGCGTATGATGCTGCGGGGGCTGCGGCGGTTTGCCCGCCAATATAATTGATCAAAACGGGATCAACTTAGAGTCTTTTCCGGAAAACCGTCGCAAACCGCTGTAATTGAAAGCCGGATCTGGTTGGCGCAGCGGGTATTTGTGCTTTAATAAAAGGGAATTTGCCAGAGGGAGCACTTCAATGAAACCACTAGCCACCGCCGCATTGCTGGGTCTGGGACTGGGCCTCAGCAGCCCCAGCCAGGCCGATATGTTGCTGGGTATTTACGTGGGAGGCGGCAGCGTCGACTACGATCTGTCCGGGGATTTTACCGACCTGGAAGAGGATACCAACAACACCATCGATTTCGAGGATGAACTGGGCCTGGAAGGTGACAGTGGCACTTACTTCTATGTGGCCCTGGAGCACGGAATTCCGGTTTTGCCCAATATCCGCTTCGCTCGTTCGGAAATCGACGAGAGCGGAAGCCAGACCCTAAGCAGGCCCATCTCCTTCGATGGTGTGGATTTCCCCGCGGGCATTCCGGTGGAAAGCAAACTGGACTTCAGCCACAACGACTTCACCTTTTACTACGAGCTGCTGGACAATTGGGTGAACCTGGACCTGGGCCTCACCGCCCGTCAGTTTGATGGTGAAATCAGCGCCAGTAGCCCGCTGGTCACTGAAACTGCCCAGGAAGACCTGGATTTCGTGGTGCCCATGCTATATGGCAAAGCCCAGTTTGATCTGCCCCTCACCGGCCTGTATGTCAGCGCCGAAGGCAACTGGATCGGTGCCGGCGGTGCTCAACTTTACGACCTCTGGGGCAAGGTGGGTTATACCTTTGCCTTCGGCCTGGGGGTTGAGGCTGGCCTGCGCAAGATGGCCTTGGAGCTGGACGACGTGGAGGATCTGGATGCGGATCTGACCCTGGACGGCACCTACATCGCCGCCACTTTTCATTTCTAAGGGTTAGCGCCACTCAACGGCAACGCACCGCAAACTGCAATGCCCCCGCCCGGCGCGGGGGTCGCCGCTCCGCCCCCCGCACAGCCAGCGGAATCAACCACGATCCGGACCCGTCACAGCCTCAGTCAAACTGGATGCCCAGACGCCGTCCCACTTCCTCGTAAGACTCCACCACATCCCCCAAACCCTGGCGGAAGCGATCCTTATCCAGCTTTTTGCGGGTTTCCCGGTCCCACAGGCGGCAGCCGTCCGGCGTGAACTCATCCCCCAACACCACCCGCCCTTCGAACAGGCCGAATTCCAGTTTGTAATCCACCAGCAGCATGCCCCCGTCCAGGAACAACTGCTTGAGCACGTCGTTGACCTGGAACGTCAGCTGTTTCATTTTTTCCACCTGGTCCGGCTCGGCCCAGCCAAAGCTGCGAATGTGATAGTCATTGACCATAGGATCACCCAGTTCATCGTTCTTGAGGAAGAACTCGAAGGTGGGGGGATTCAGCTCCAGCCCTTCCTGGACCCCAAGACGCCGGCACACACTGCCGGCGGCCAGGTTTCGCACCACGCATTCCAGAGGTAGCATTTGCAGGCGTTTTACCAATGATTCCTGGTCATTGAGCAGACGGATAAAGTGGGTTTCCACCCCTGCTGCATGCAGCTTCTCCATAATAAACGCATTGAACTTGTTGTTGACCATGCCCTTGCGCGCCAGCTGTTCGCGCTTTTTGCCATCGAAGGCGGAAGTGTCATTGCGGAACAGCATGATCAGGGAATTGGGATCGTCGGTGGTATACACCGACTTGGCTTTGCCTTTATACAGTTCGTCACGTTTTTCCATGGGAACTCACCTGCCGGTTAATAGTGGGTATCAGGATATCATGTCGGTGCGGTGCAGCGGGGTCCACTCCAGGCCCGAGTCCTGGCTTGCCACCCGGATCTTGTGCTCCTGACAGTGGGCCTGCTCCAGCAGCGCCGCCACCGCCAGCTCGGGATGGTTGTTCTGTTGGCTGATGTGGGTTACCACCAGGTGCTGCAACCGCGCCTGGTCCAGCTGCGCCAGCATTTGCGCCGACTGCCGGTTGTTCAAATGCCCCAGGGGCCCGGCCACCCGCCGTTTCAGGGCTGGTGGATAGGGACCCGCCGCCAGCATCTCCAGATCGTGATTACACTCCAGCATCAGGGCATCGCATTGCTCATAGCTGGCCAGCATGTGCGGTGTCACCGAACCCACATCCGTCAGCAGACCCAGGCGGCTGCCCTGGCGGGACTGAAATACAAACTGACAGGGCTCCCGGGCATCGTGGGGCACCGGCACCGGCTGCACGGTCAGCCCCGCCACTTCAAACGCTTCATGGGGGTTGATCAGCTGCAGCAGCGTCTGATCCAGAACCCCGCTGAGCTTGGCGGCCCAGGTGCCCCAGGTGGTATAAACGGGAATCCGGCAACGGTTGGCCAGCCGCGCCACTCCGCGCACATGATCACTGTGTTCATGGGTTACCAGAATGGCGGCCAGATCCTCCGCCGCCACCTGCAGATCCGCCATTCGGCCCAGTGCGGCGCGGGCGGAAAAGCCGCAGTCCACCAGCAGCGTGCCCTGGGAGCCGGCGGCAATCAAAGTACCGTTGCCCTCGCTACCACTGCCAATGGAGGCAAATCGCATTATTCCAGGCTCGCCCGCAACCGATTGAGCACCCGGGCGGACTGTTCCTGAGGCGCCAGGGTGTCATCGTCCACCTGCACCGATACCTGGATACCGCTTTCCGACGTCACCAGACGCAGCTGCAACTGGCGCTCCTCATCCTCCACAGTAGCGGTCTGTTCCAGGTAATAAATTCCCAGTGAGCGATCCAGATCGGTCACCTCCAGCTCGGCATCGGCCAGGGCCTGACCCACCGCCAGCCAGGCCCGGTTGAAGTCCTGATTGATCACCAGAATGGGATAGCCGTTGCCGTCCCGGGTCATGGTGTACTTGGGCAATACCCGCAGGTCCTGGGACAGCACCGAAGACCCCACTTTGCGGCCGCCGTCCTCCAGGAACAGCATCAGTTCATCGTACACCGCCGCCACCAGACCGGGACTATCCGGCTGCGCGGGCCAGTCCACCTGCGCCGGGGTGGGCGTGGCCACCCGGACGTGGTTAATCCGCACCAGGTTGGTGTCCGGTCCGGCCTGGGGAACGGCTTCCACAGTGAAGCGAAAACGGTCCCGCTGCTCCCCTTGACTGAAACTGAACAGCTGACCCACCGAGTACCAGAATCCCTTTTCGTCCGGCGCCTGCCGGGGTGCCATCCAGCTGGTTTCAATAACCCCCTGCCCGGGGTCGGCCTGATCCACCGCCGCCACGGTGGCCGCAAACTCCCGCAACTGGGGCCAGAGCTCGCCCCGGGGGCGTTCCACCACCAGCCACACCCGACCGGCATCCTCCCGCAGCTCCAGCCCGGCGGCTTCATTCACATCCCGCAGGGATTGGGGACGGGGCACGGAGTCACTGTCCTGCGGCCGGTAAAAATCCCCCTCGCCAATGGCGGGAATGGGGTAGCGCTGCTGCAGGGGGCGGGATTCCATACCTTCGGGTACCGCCAGCGGCGGGGGGCTTTGAGCCTTCTTATAATCCATGGCCCGTTCGCGAAACTGACCCTCCTCACCGAACAGATAGGAACAGCCGGGAAGCGCAATCAACGCCAGAAACAACAGCGCGGGTCGCAAAATCTGCATGGGTCACTCCGGGAAAACGGTGTTTTTGGTATTGGTGGAAGGGGCCGGAAACCGCGTGGTTATAACAGCCCTGCCTGCCGCATGGCATCCCGCACCGGCTCATGAAATTGTTCCGACAGCGGGGTCATGGGCAGGCGGATACCGGATTCAATCATTCCCAGTTGCTGCATGGCCCACTTCACCGGAATCGGATTGGCTTCCAGAAACAGGTTCTTGTTCAACCCCATCAGCACCGCGTTAATGGCCTCCGCCCGGGGCCGGTCGCCGGCAATGGCCGCCGTGCAGAGTTCAGACATCGCATTGGGCGCGATGTTCGCGGTGACTGACACATTCCCTTTGGCCCCCAACAGCATCAGCTCCATGGCCGTGGCGTCGTCACCGGAATAGAGCAGGAATTCCGGACCACATAGCTCCAGTATTTCCCGGCCCCGGTCCAGGTTGCCGGTGGCCTCCTTGATGGCGACAATATTGGGGTGGGTACTGAGGCGCTGTACCGTGGCCGGCTGCATGTCGCAGGCGGTACGGCCGGGGACGTTGTAAAGCATCTGCGGGATTTCCACCGCATCGGCGATGGCCATATGATGCCGATACAACCCTTCCTGGGTGGGCTTGTTGTAATAGGGGGTTACCAACAAACAGGCCGCCGCCCCCACGTCCTTGGCGGCACGGGTCAGCTCAATGGCCTCCAGGGTGGCGTTGGCGCCGGTCCCCGCCACCACCGGAATCTTACCGGCAGCCCGATCCACTATGTACTTGATTACGGCGCAATGCTCATCCACATCCAGGGTGGCCGATTCCCCGGTGGTGCCCACCGCCACAATCGCGCTTGTACCCTGTTCAATGTGCATATCGATCAGATTCGCCAGCGCTTCCCAGTGAATGCTGCCATCGGCATGCATTGGGGTCACGAGGGCAACCAGGCTACCGGTAATCATGTGCTGCTGTGTCTCCAGCTGAATTTGGCAAACGGCTATGGTACTGACGCGGCCAGGCAATAACAAGCATGGAAGAAGCTGGAGGCCGGAAAATAGCCCGGTCTTCCGCCAAATTCGGCTTGCCGCCATTATTTCCAGCATTTTCAGCTAGTTGTTCGCAAATACCGGTGCTAAACTCAAGACCAGCGTTTAACCGGTTCAGAATGCAGAAGATTTCAGGCAACCCGCTTAAACAGAATATTTTCTGATCCGCTGAGAGAGCACAGTCAGAACCATGCAAGAATATCTGGTGATTTCCGCCATTGGCGAAGACAAACCCGGCATCATCAACGGTTTGTCCCAGGCTGCCACCGAGTGCGATTGCAACATTATGGATACCCGCATGACCGTGTTGGGGGGTGAGTTCGCGCTGATTATGTTGCTGGCAGCGGCATCAGATAACCTGGCCCGGGCGGAAACCGCCCTGCCCCAGGTGGCGGAACAATTCGGTCTCACCACCATCCTCAAGCGCACCGCCCCCCGGCAGCTGGACAGCACCAGTCGCCCCTACTCCGTCTCCGTGATAGCCCTGGATCACCCGGGCATCGTGCGGGAAATCGCCAGTTTCTTCAGCCAGAGACAGATCAACATCGAAGAAATGGAAACCGGGACCTACGCGGCCGCCCATACCGGCAGCCCCATGTTTTCTCTGGAATTGTCCGTGCAGGTACCCGCCAGTCAGGCTATCGCGCCGCTGAAAGAGGCCTTTATCGGCTTTTGTGACGAACGCAATCTGGATGCCACCATTGAGCCCCGGCGGTAACTGTGAATGGCTGGCAACCAACAACAATAATCCAACAACAGGGCTTAGGAGGAGTCAATGGCAACCGTTGAAATTGGCAAACCGGTTCCGGATTTCGCAGCACAGGCCACCAGTCAGAAAGACGTGGTGCTGTCCAAACTCAAAGGCTGGAAAGTGGTGCTCTACTTTTATCCGAAAGACAACACCCCGGGCTGCACCACCGAGGGGCTGGATTTCCGTGACTACTACGAGGATTTCCTCAAGGCCAAAACCCTGGTGTTTGGTGTCTCCAAAGACACTCTGAAGTCCCACGAGATGTTCAAAGCCCAGTATCAGTTCCCGTTTGAACTGATCTCCGACACCGACGCCTATCTTTGCCAGATGTTCGATGTGATCAAACCGCTCAACATGTACGGCAAGCAGGTACAGGGGGTGGATCGCAGCACTTTTTTACTGGATTCCAACGGTGTATTGCGGCGGGAGTGGCGCAAAGTCCGGGTCAATGGCCACGTCGAAGAGGTCCTGGAGGCCGCTGAGGCCATCGACTGATCAGTGGTTCTCCAGCGTCGGCCCGCCGGCGCCCGCTTCCCCCTGACGAACGGGTTCCCGGGGCCAGGCTGTGATCACGGCCTTCAGCAGTGTCGCCAGGGGGATGGCGAAGAACACCCCCCACAATCCCCAGAAGCCGCCAAACACCAGAACCGCGGTAATGATGGAGACCGGATGGAGGTTCACCGCTTCGGAAAACAATATGGGCACCAGCAGGTTACCATCCAGTCCCTGAATCACGCCATAAACCACCATGACCCACATAAAATCCGCCCCCCAGCCGAACTGAAAGTAGGCCACCACCGCCACCGGTACCGTCACCACCGTGGCCCCTATATAAGGCACCACCACGCTCAGACCCACCAACAGTCCCAACAGGGCCGCATAGTTCACCCCCAGCAGCACAAAGGCCACATAGGTCACTCCCCCGGTAATCAGTATCTCCATGGCCTTGCCGCGCACGTAGTTGGCGATCTGGGTATCCATTTCCGTCATCACCCGGGTCATAAACGGCCGCTCCGCAGGCAGCAGCCTCACCACGGAGCTGATCAGGCGATCTTTATCCTTGAGAAAGAAGAACACCAGTAGCGGCACCAGTACGAGGAAAATCAACAGCCCCATCAGATTGGGCAGGCTGGACAGTGACAGGGTCACCGCCGACTCTCCCAGATCCTTGAGGGTGTCGGTGGTCATGGCATTGATCTCGGTGACCCATTGCTCAGACACCAGCTCCGGGTAGCGCTGGGGCAGCACATTCAGGAACCGGGTGGCTTCGGTCAGCATCCGGGGCACCTGCTCATTCAGTAACCGGACCAACTGGCCCCAGGTGAGCGGAACCAGCACGAACAGAAAGGCCAGTTGGGCCGCCAGGAACAGAATATAGGTAAGGGTCAGCGCCAGCATTCGCGGTACCCGGTGCCGCACCATAAAATTGATCAGACCCTGCAGCAGATACGCCAGCACGATGGCCGCCAGTACCGGCGCCAGGATGGTGCCCATGGTCACCACCACGGTAAAGCCCACCGCCAGCAAAAGGATTAGGATCACCGCTTCCTTGTTGGTGAAATACTCCCGGTACCAGTCATTGAGTATCTGAAACATAGGGGGTCGCGCCGGCCTCTAACTGCGTTTCTCGAGTATGAATACAAATTCACCGGCCTGCTCAGTCTGGCGGTGGATGAGATGCCCGGTGAGCTGGGCAAACGCCTGCAAATCCCGCACCGAGCCCGGATCGGTGGTGGTCACTTCTATACGCTCCCCGCAAGCCATATCCCGCAATCGCTGCTTCAGCTTCAGCAGCGGCAGCGGGCAGCTCAGACCCCGGGCGTCCAGCGCCTGTTGGACCATTTCCGCTTTCATTTCAGTCACCTGATAAAATTCCGGCCCTACTATATACAACCGCTGCCGGTATGCCTACCTCAGCAGCCCCTAAGCAAATGATAATTTTGACTTTGTTCGTCACACCGGCTTCTGCTAGGCTGACACGAGAGCTGCGCACGCCACTCCCTGGATGGCAAACTTTCACCGGCTCTGAGGGTCTAACGCTGAGATACCCGAACCATACCCATACCCGAAACCTGATGAAGCTATTGCAGTACCGTCACCGGCTCGCCGGTCTGGCCCTGATCCTTCTGACCTGGCTCGGCGATAGTCCGACGGCACAGGCGCAAACCAACTCATTACCCGACCTGGGGGATGCCAGCTCCGCCATAGTCAGCCCCGAACAGGAACGGCGACTGGGGCGGGCCTGGCTCCGGCAGCTCCGTTCCCAGGCTCCCATTATCCACGATCCGCTGTTGTACGATTACCTGTTTAACCTGGTGTATCGGCTGGCGGCCGCCAGTGATAT
>MDSW01030875.1_pt1 | contig 22525 bp, 15 predicted proteins | sample 811171 | NCBI WGS metagenome assembly MDSW01 (sample SAMN05326641, study PRJNA326480) | marine metagenome | isolation source: seawater | place: Atlantic Ocean: North West | collected 2012 | reverse complement strand
TAAAGTAAAGTATTCCATCAGAAAGCTGATTTTGCATCCAGCTCGAATAATTTCCATCTCCATAATTAGTTTCTACATTCTCAAATCCATTTAACTCCAATATTTCCTCAACATACTCATTAGTAATGATCGTGGAATTTCCAGATGAAGAAGGGTCAGCGTTAAGTGCCGCACTTTCATACCAATCTGTGCCCGTGAAGTCAATATAGCTTGCTTTTTCATAAACCAATGTTTTATTAATAATATTGGATAGGTCAGATGAGCCTTCTGCAGATATTCTTCCTACAATCATCTCAGGCAACAAATCATTGCCTTCTATTAAAGTATAATCATAATCACTTGATCCCCATGTTGTGCTAAAGTATGGAATAGCGTAGGATCCTCCTGTATCACCTATAAGCACTATGTACTCTGGGGGATTTGGCCAATTCTGATAAGCCTCTTCTATATAGCTCTTGATTGCCGCAGTAGTCGATCCTATCTGACTGGTCTCCGCAGCATGAACCTCATAGCCAAGCTCCTTTCTCCATTCGATCAACTCCTGAACGCTTGGATGCGATAAGGAATTTCCACCACAAATAAATAATATACACGAACCTATATCATTGCTCCTGGATTGCCGGTCATAATTATCCACTAAAGACGATATAATTGAATTAAAGTCGCTTGATAGCGGCTTAGAGTTAACGCCACCAGAATAATTGTCAGGGCTCTGAATATTGATTCTTAGGTCTAAGTTATCATATAAAGTCAATTCTCTGTCACTATAGTCATAAAGAGAGACTGCTAGCTGGACAATCCTCACCCCCCTCATATACATAGGCTCTGAAATATAATAATTAAGCCTGTCTTTGCTCTCAGAAAGACTAGAATGCTTTAAATAACCTTCCAAGAAAATAGGACTCAATCCATCAAAATCACTAAAAACTCGCTTAGACTGAACATCAAATTCCACATCTATAGCCTGCTCCTCATCAACAGCAATTAAAAAGGTCTTTAAAGCATACTCATACTCAGAGTCTTTAATATCATTGTCAATAACTTTTTGACCAACAATGCTCAAGTCGGATTTGATGGTAAGTGCAATCTCTCCGCACAGAGTTAAGCTTGCTAATAGTAAAGCAATAATAATTTTCATAAAATTAACCTCTAAAAACTTACTTAAATTAAACTAAATATAACCTAATAATACCACAATTTTAAAGCAATGAATGTAACTATATGTATTTAGCATAACATATATCAAACATTTAATTGAAATATACCTTTTGAAATAAGAGCCTATTGAGTTTACATTTAGTTACAAAATGTTATATAGCAATAGTAAGATTTGTCATATAAATTGTGTATCTTTGTAAATCAAACAAACAATTAAGGAGTGTGTAAATTGAAAAAACTTATGAAAAAACTAAATCAAGGCTTTACCTTGGTTGAAATTCTTGTAGTGGTGGTCATTATTGGAATCCTGGCAGCCATCGCTATCCCAACCTACTTCGCATTAACAGAAACAACCTATGCAAAAGAAGCTGAAATTCAAATGAAAAATATGGTGAAGGGTGCTAGCACTTTTTATGTAAATAACGGAACTATGCCTGCTGATTGCTATGAGGAAATGGAGCAGGCTGGCCTAATTGAAATGAAGCAAAGCGTTATCGATAGCTGGGATTTTCAATGTGACTGGGAGTTTGATGATGCAGAAAGAGAAATCGTAGGAACAATTACAGCAACTTCAACAGAAGAAAATGACGCTGGTCCAGGAAAAGTTGTCCAATATGATGTTCTTGAAGAAGAATTTTCAGGATACGGACAAGGCTCCAATTCAGAACTATAGGCACCTACTATGGCTGACTTAAAAATTAACGAGCTCCTAAGTTACGCTCTAGAGAGCGGATCTTCTGATCTGCATCTAAGTGTAGGGTCTTATCCTATGGTTAGAATTAATGGTCAAATGAAAAAACTTCAACTTCCTATCATGGATTCAAACACAATGGATTCCATACGAGACGAAGTTTTAAATGACCATCAACTAAATCGATTCGATGAAACCCTTGAGATTGATTTCTCAGTAGCCTTAGAAGGAAAAGGTAGGTTTCGTGTTAACTTTTTCAACCAAATCAATGGACTTTCTGCCGTCTTCAGAACCATACCATCTGTTATAAAAAGTGGAGAAGAACTTGGGATACCTCCGATCATGAATAAGCTCGCCTTAAAAGACAGAGGCTTAGTTCTTTTGACAGGTCCTACCGGAAGCGGAAAATCTACTACGCTCGCAGCGATGATTGACTATATTAATGAAACTAAATCAAAGCACATAATTACAATAGAGGATCCAGTCGAATATTATCATTCATCTAAAAAATGTCTAATAAATCAGAGAGAGCTCGGTCAGTCAACTCACTCTTTCAAAAATGCATTAAAATCAGCTCTTAGAGAAGACCCTGATGTTATTCTTGTAGGAGAAATGAGAGATCAGGAAACTATTCAGCTTGCGCTAACTGCGGCAGAAACAGGGCACTTAGTACTATCAACCTTACACACTTCAAGCGCCGTCAAAACCATTGATAGAATTATTGATGTATTTCCTGCCGGACAGAAAGACCAAGTCAGATCCATGTTGTCTGAGAGCCTAGAAGCGGTTATTGCGCAAAAATTACTTATTACTAAGGATGGGAATGGTCGAGTCCCTGCTTCAGAAATATTAATTGCAAACTCTGCTGTTAAAAATTTAATTAGAGAAGATAAAATATATCAAATTCCTTCTTTAATCCAGCAAAGTAGTCACGAGGGAATGCAAACCCTTGATCAAGACTTGCAAAGACTAGTTAGCCAGGGTGTGATTCTTAGAGAAAATGCATTAGAGATTGCGGATGATCCAGAAAAATTTGAAAAAGGAATTTATTAACACCTTATTAAAAGGGTTTACTCTTATGGAATTAATTGTAGGGATAATCATTGCCTCAATTGCAACACTAGCCATACTTTATAGTGTGCTGTATGTTCAATCAAGCTCATACGAGCTGCGAATTAAAGAACGTGCATACGAAGAATTAAAAAGCTACACAGACCTATGGAAAGCTAAAATTACAGGTAGAGACTTTCCTGAATCAGGCTCCTCTCAGCGAACTAAAGATGTTTGTCTCGATGAAGACTCAGATGGGAATTGTACCAACCAAGGAAAAATCACATCAAATGTTATTATTCCCTCATCATTAAACTCTAACTCTTTTGCACAAAGAAGAGGTCTTGTATCTGAAATCGTATGGGAGTCTAGAAATGGGGGCTCAAGGAATATTAGTTTCTATTTGGAGCAATTAATACTTCCAGAAAGGGGAGACAGCAATAATGAATAAGTCGTCATTATCCAAAGGTCACACTCTAATTGAAGTAATGACATCCCTGTTTATTGCATCTGCTTTTTCAGTTGGACTTTACTCTATTTTTGTTGAGGGATCTAAGGGAATTAATCGAGAACATGTTTTAATAGATGTCAAAAATTACGCCACCAATGTGCTAGAAATCATTAGCTCAAATATTCAAGATGCAGACGAAATCAGTATTGATAACTACTTGGGTTCAAATGTAATAAAAATTGAGACTGGCGGAGAACCTGATGTTCAATACTCAGTTATAAACAACTTGATTTGTGAAAACGGAACTCCAATTAAATTGCCTGGTCATTATTGGATAGATGGTAATCAGGGTTTATATGACGTAGATCTCAGGATGACCTGCGATGCTAACGCAGCAAGCTTTTACGATACAGAAGATGACAATATTCGAGACTGTCTTTACGATGTCAGGATTACTATAGATGTTAATTCAAAAATAGATGAAAACTTTAGCGAGTCAGTCAATGCCTATAATCGCATTTTTGCTATAAATAAATTTTCCACACTATGATTATCAAACAACATAAAATTAAAGGATATATACTACTAGCATCTATCATGCTTATGCTATGTGGTAGTGTTGTTGCTTTTGCGGCATTCAGAAGTATAGCTAGTGAAGAGCTTCGAATTAATTATAAGATCGCAAAAACAAAAGCTCTGTATAATGCGCACACAGGGATAGCAGAATCTGGCTTTCCTTACATGATTCAAAAAGGGGCATTTGAGTCAGGTGATACCATTTTAAGTATTAATCCTACCCCTGTATTATACAATAATCAATTGTACATGGGTGATTATAGCCCCATTGAGATATCCTATAATTCTGGAGGAGATTTGCAAGCAGAGTCTGAGGGGGTTGCTTATGTTCGAACAGCAAAAGGAGATACGGTTCCAGTTACTGCATCAGCAAAAATTGCAGGAGCTCCTGAAAGTTTTTCAAAATTCATGTATTTTACAAATGAAGAGTTAGCAGGAGGATCTCCTTTCGTCTTTGGATCTGATGGTACGGCGGGAACTCCTGCTCCAGGAGATAGGCGTCAGCCTAATTTTTCTACAGGGGATATATTGTATGGCATCGTCCAATCAAATGAATCTCCCTTAACAATGAGCTCTTTATGCTGCCCTAATTTCAATAATGCTGTTGTTTATGTTTCAAGGGACTGTGATGGAAATTTAATTAGCAACCCTTTTATGGTTCAAAGTCCTTCAATGGGAGGTTTTTATTCTTACAATCAACTATGGAGCCCATTTATACTAGCCAATTGCGGCGACTGTAGTCAAAATGGGATTATAAATGATGAGTGTGCTTGTATCCAGCCCAAGCCTCAGCTTTTATATCCACCAGACTTATCTTACACTCAATCTGGAGCAAGCAGCTATGGCTACACTTTTGATGCCGGGAGACTCTTGTTGGCTACAAATGGTGGAGGGGCATATACAAGAGATCAGTTAATTATGACGGATATTGAATTTACTCCATCAGCAGTCATAGTCACTGAATATTCTTACATTATACCTCCTCGATTGCATTACCCTGACATACTGAGTTCTGGAAATAATGCTGCGCCGTTCTCATTTCAGCGCGTATGGCACCTTGACGGAGTTTACAACTCTGATGGCGTGACGATTCCTGATCCAGGTCAGGCAGGCATCCCTCCTGATTTTCTAGGAAACAACAACGAATATTGTTATGATGTCAATCATAATGGTGTTTTTGACGGAGATGAATGTGAGTTGACAGAACAAGATCTTTGTCGTAATTCTGGATTATTTGGAGCAGATATAAGAACATGCTTGCCATATATCGATGCTCTTTACTATTATCATGCAAAGGGTTATGATTTAGATACTTTTATCAATGACTGGCCCTATGAGAACAATGCAAATAATGCAAACGCAGTAAATAAGTGCGAGTGGTGTGAAAATGACCCTGAAGATGAAGAGCCTATTGCGCATACTGTAAGCGGCCCACATTCATCATCTCAGCACTTTGATGTACTTGAATCATCTTTTTTTAACTCAGGGTTTGACAAAAGTCCTATTGCCAAAACAAAGGGGTTGCACTACATACAACAATTAAGCCAAACGCAACTACCAATTGGAGAATATGTTATTCATGTTGAAGATGGGCCTGTCCGAGTAAAGGGTACCTATAAGGGAAGGTATACTGTTTTAACGGGCAATTTCAACGACTCTTCTTGTTCTGCGTGTCCTGAGGTAGTTGATGATTGTAGCAACTTTTCTTTTTGTCCCTATACGACCTATCAGAGACATGCAGACAAACAAAATGCAGGCACAAAAATCGATACTCTTTATAACAATATCTGGATTACTGGTGACTTAATTAATTACGACTCTCTATCTCAAGACTTAGATGATTATCAAAGTGAAGCTTGTGAAGAGGGTGTGATATCAACGAATGCATTAGGGCTTGTTTCAGGGGCTAATGTAATAATAGCAAACACCCCAGCAAGTCAAAACGATATCACTATTCACGCTTCTATATTAGCCTCGCATGAATCTTTCGTTACGCATTACTGGCAAAATAGCTGGACAGATAATGTGAGTAATAATGTGCTTGTCGTACCTTCTCGAACAGTAAGTGAACGAACCAATGCTCCGCCTTGGTCAGATGGAAGAGGTTCAGTATCAGAGGACCAAGACAACAGAGGTGAGATTATTTTTTGGGGCAGTATTGTTCAAAAATACAGGGGCTATATGCGAAGAAATGACACGTCTCCATTTGGAGATGGTTTTCCAGCACACTATTCAGGATATACTAAGAATTACAGATACAATGACAATCTTTTATGTGATGGGTCCAAGCCTCCCTTTTTTCCTAAGACGGAAGAGGATTGCGGAGAAGAAACTGAATTAAAAATATCAAGCTACGGAAATGATTAAAGAATGAGCATAAAATCTAATATAGAACAGTTAAAATCAAAAATAGGTAATCTATCTAAATCAGATAGCAAAAAATCAAGCATGGCTATTGATATTGGTCACTTTAGGTCAAAATTAGTTGAATTAAGCATCGCCAACAATAATATATCTGTAATTAAAATCGGAGCAAATCAAAGCTTTAATAATTTAAAAACATTTGACCCTGATAATGCAACAAAGGCAGAATGGGTTGCTAATGCTCAGGATATATTAACCAATTTAAAGATAAGACCAAGAGGTCAGAAAAACTTAATTTCCTCGATTATTGGGTCAAGCACAACTATCAAGCAAATAGTTACATTAGATTTGGGTGGCAGTGAACTTATTCAGTCTCTTGAATTTGAAGCAAAAAAACATATTCCTCTTGATGGAACTGAAGTTATTATGGATTACCATATTGTTGGAGACAACATTAAAGAAGCTGGAAAAATTGATGTGCTTCTAGTAGCAACTACAAAAAATCTAATTAATCAGCATAATCAACTGATATCTGAAATTGGATTTAAGAACTCTGGGATTTTTGACGCCACCCCTATCGCACTGGCTAATTTGCACACTTTCAACAAAGGTATGCCTGAGCAAGGGACAGATGTTATTATCAATATTGGAAACAAAACGACAACTATTGTTGCTTATGGCAAAAATCAAGAGTTTTTTACAAGAGAGCTAAATATATCGGGGCATCATTTCAATAAAGAAATTATGAGAAAAAATGAGATAGATTACTCTGAAGCAGAGAATATAAAAATTGAAAAGGGAGTTAGTGTCTTGGAGTCTAAGGAGACCCCAGAAGAATCAGGCTTTAGTATACAAGTTAGTGAAAAAACCGTATTCACCAATTTTGTTGAAGAGCTTAGGAAATCTCTTAGGTACTATATGAAATCAAGTCCAGACGCTTTCTTTAATAAGATATATTTAACTGGTGGTTCTGCGAATTTATTAGGGCTAAAAGATTTTATTAGCACAAATCTCAACTCAGATGTAGAATTATTAGATCCGTTTGAAAAAATCACACTAAATGAGTCTTTGGATAATCCTTACGAATACTCTGTTGTCGTAGGCTGTGCTCTAAGAGGAATTAAGAAATGATGAGCCTGATTAGAATAAATCTTAATCAAACTGTTTCTAAGACTGAACTTCAAGAAAAAAGAGGTGACTTGTATCGTTGGATTAGCTTTTATAGTATCACAGCTCTTTTCTTAATATTAATTATATGGCAATCAATTATCATATCAAGAGCAAATGATATTATTTCAGACCAAAAAGATGTTAAAAGATACATTAAAAAAGAAACAGCTAAGATTGGGGATGGAGGTGAATCTCAGTCTAATCGTAAAATATCAATAGAAGATATTGAAAAATTAAAAGATTTTCATATGCAAGAACGGATTTTTTGGGGGCCTAAATTATCAGCTCTTGTTAGTTCAGTGCCCGAAGACATGGCTATAACAAAAATGGAATTAGTTAAACAACGCTTTAAAATGACTGTTTATGCTAGAGTTGACAGCCTTGACAAGGAGAATACTGCTTACAAAAAAGGAAAGGACTTTGAATCTAAGCTAAAGAATAGCGAATTTGTAGACTACTTTAAAACAAATTCTCAAGGAGAGCCTATTTTTAGTGCTGTTAAATATGAGGACGAGACAGTTGAAAGCAATCAATTGCATAAGATTGTTTATGAGGGAGAGTTAAAGCAAAACTTCAAAAAAAGAAGACGTGGCAAAAAAAGAAAAAAATAAAATATAAGGTAGCTTTTGAAGAGAAATATAATATTACTAGCAATTGTCTTTGTAGGGTCTATAATCCTATGGTTTCTAGCTAATAGGTCTAGCAGCTTAATGAAGGCAATAAAAAGTCATCATGTTAGAAAGGAAACTGGTATTGAAGACCTTTACAGAGGGTTTCTTGACAGAAAAATCACTTCAGCAGGGCTGCACCCCAAAACAAATACTATGATATCTCAAAACTTAGATGATGGAGAAAAAAGTGACCCTGCTTATTTTGGTCAAGATGTGTATAATCATGTAAATGACATACTTCAGAATCTTGGCATAAAAAATGAGAGTAGAGAGCTGCCTCAAATAAGTAACACAAAATCGATGATGGGTTTTGATTATATTAAGTTTGAAATTGAGGTAAGTTGCTCATTTGAAAAATTTGGCCAATTTGTGACTAGATTAGAAAAAAACGATAAAATATTCATGATTGATAGATTTGAATTCTCAAACACTCTGGCTCATGGTGTGCAGAAAGCTCGATCAAATAATGGTATTTTTCCTGATAAAAAAATAAAAATGAGAATATGGGCTATTAACCTCGAAAAGAAAAAATGAACAAAAGAGAAAAAGCAATATGGAATTTGGTAATTGGAATCAGCGCTATTCTGCTGGTTGTTTTTATTAATAGTATCGCAATAGGATTATTTTCAAAAAACGGAAGTAGCTACAATCTATTAGCTAGTCGCTATGATAGCTATAAAGACCACCTAAACATGGCTGGAGAGTATGAGCTACCCGTTGGTAAGGAGTTGATCAGATTATTTAAAAAGTACAATATAAGCGTTGATGATATTATTAAAAAATCAGAAGCAAACGATATAACGGCTCCTACTCAAAGCAGATTAAATAATTTCCGAGAATATATAAAAACTTTTTCTAGTGGCAACAAACCCTATTCTTTTATAAATGGCTTCTCGCTTGATAATGCGAAAATAAAGTCTGGGAAGCATATCTTGACTGAAATTGCAGGTGATATTTTCTCAGAAAAACCTAAATGCAAGAGCGCAAGCAATGTATTTCTAAAAGAAGTCTATTTTATGAATGATAATAAAACTGTTCAATTTTATGATCTTGAGGAAATAAAAGAACAGCCTGACTATCAAGATAAAAACTATTACTATGCTAACCTAAATAATAATAATAATCTAGAGGTCTACATTAATACCAGCAATGAAATTGATGAATATGCTTTTGAAGTGGTGTGCTTTGAACCTTCTACAAGTGAGCTTCTGCAAAGCTTAAATGAGTTTGAGATCTCATTAACTAGGGAAAGAGAAAAAAACTTCAATCTCTCTTCTGAAAAAAACGACCCGACAGATTTATCTAATGTAATTATATTAGATGGTCAAGTTGGATATAATCAAAATAAAAAATTCAAGACTTTAGTTCCAACTAGCTTTACTAATAATGAATCTACGGGAAAGACAATTGTTGAAGTTCTCTACCAAGGTCAAACTATCCGTATAGAAGAGGGGTATGAAATTGCAGATGGAAAAATAATTAAGATTAACAGAGATCACTTTTTATTTGAAAAAAATGGAAACATTGATACTCTTAAAATTTCAAAAACTATTACGCGTAACAAGAGGGGAAAATGAAGAATATACTAATTATACTATCATTTATTGGCTTAAATATCTTATTTGGAGATAGCAATGCCACAAACAAAAAATCTCAAAATGAGGGAACTGCTGTAACAATTCATGCAGTAGACCAAAACCTGCCAAATCTTTTAGCTATCTTAGCTGAGGAGAGTGGCTACAATATTGTGACGGGACCAAATGTAAATCAAAGTGAATTACTTACTATTCATTTGGATAATGTATCTATTAATGAAGCCATCAACCTAATTGTAAGAGCTGCAGGTCTTAGCTATGAAATTGTAGGCAATTCTATCTTAGTTGCCAATGCGGCAAAATTAGATAAAGATATAGGCGTAACACCTCATGTTATTTCTTTAAAATATGCTAGTGCAGACGATGTCTCTCGCTTACTATTAAATATAACAAATCAAATAACAGTTGACAAGACAGGAAACAATCTACTAGTGAACGCAAGTCCTAAAAAAATTGCTGAAATAGAGAAAATTGTATCAGAAATCGATGTTCCTGCAACTCAAATAATGTTGGAAGCCAAATTAATTGAGGTAGGGCTAACAGATGATGATAAATTTGGTATAGACTGGGCTAAGTTAGCACAATTGTCAGTTATATTTGCTGAAACAGGAGAACCTGTTGACTTAGGCGGAGACAACTTAACAGGCTCCTTGTACCCAGGGCTATCTTCTACTCTTCAAACAAATGCTGATGGCTCATTTCAAGTAGTTGAGACTTTAAACCCAACGACTTATGGACAGCTTCCTGATGAAATGTACTTTCAAAGGTTAAGTGGTGATAATCAAGTAGGGCTTAGCAGGCAATTAACTGCATTTGATGTAACTTTAGATTTTTTAGTAAAAAATAATAAGGCTGATATTTTAGCAAACTCTCAAGTTGTTACTTTAAACGGTCATGAAGCTACTATTTCAATGGTTGATATTGTGCCTTATATCCTGTCAAGCGGAGGTGTTGGAGGGCAGGTTCAGGTTCAAAGGGAGGAAATTGGTATTAAGTTAGATGTTTTACCTACAGTTAACAGTGATGGATTTATCACTACAAAAATCACTCCTGAAGTTAGTTCAATATACGACTTCATAGGCCCTGATAGAAATATACCTTGGGTTAAAAAAAGAAGCTCTTCAACGACCATACGTGTAATGGACGATCAGTCAATTGTTATTGCAGGTCTTTTATCTGCAGATAAAAAGAAAGTACAAAGCAAATTTCCTTTATTATGGAGAATTCCTTTTATTGGACCTAAATTTTTTACTCACACTTCAGAGATTGAAAACAAAACCGATTTAATTATTCAAATAACACCAAAGATAGTTAAAGATAATTATACAGGTATTGAACTCGGGAAAGCGCATGGCAATCTTGAAAAAACCTTAGGCAGAAATGAAAAAGAGGAAGCGCTTTACCAGTTAGTTCTAAATGTAACTAAAAATAGTACACCTGAAGAAATCAAAGAATTGCAAGAAGCACTTGGCATGAAAGATGCTGATAGAGATGGCAAGTGGAATGATGTAACTCAAAAAAAATTAAAATCATATTTAAGAAAAAATGAAAAGTAAGCTATGCTTTCAAGGAGCTTGTTATGAAAAATAATAGAAAATATATAAAACTTAGTCTTTCAACCTTATTGCTTGGGCTATTGCTGTTTCTATCGTGTGATGATAGAAATCCCGTAAGTGCTCAAACAGATACGATTATTTACGACATGCAAATTCAGGTTGAAAATTCTGAAGAAAACATCACTCACCCAAGCTGTGCAGAAAATGATTCCGAGTGTGAAAGCTCTACAGCATACGCTGCTTACAACACATATGATGAACTTGAGATAACATTAAATTTTAATGCGCTTAATGAGTCTAGTATAACTGAAGTTGCAGGAAAAGTGATTAATTTTAGTTATCAAAAAATAGACTATCAATTAGATGGTGATGGAGAGTCGACTGAAGTTATTAGCCCTACTAATGGGTATATTCAATTCTGTTCTGGCAATGATGAAGACCAGGGCAACTTTTGTGACAATGTAACTTATGACTATCTAGATGGCATCACTGGAGAAGCTCAAAAAAGTAGCGCTCAAACTGATAGCGGTGGCTGGGTTAGAGGATACTGGAAAGATAATGGTGATATTGGCACCATTCGAATTACAGCACAACTTTTAAATGACAGTAATGAGCCGCTAGCTTCAGCTACATCATTAATTAATTTAGATTCAGTTGATCATTTAGCTACATCTATTGTAGCTGACACATCTAATCCTAGTGGGACATCTATTGTAGCCGATAACGTGTTGCCAATATCTAATAGTGGCGAGCAGCTTACTCAAAATATTCAAGCGACCGTATACCGTTATGCTGGAGAAAACAGCACTCCCCCACTGCCTAATGTTCTTGTAGAGTTTGAATTATTGGGGGCTGTAGATTCCGATGGAAATGAGCTACCTATTGTCGGGTCTTTAGATGAGACTACAGCAGTCTCAGACATCAATGGTGTGGCTAGTGTCCCATATCGAATTCTTGACAATGAAGACCTGGAAAATATGACACTAAACTTTATCGCAAGAGTGCCTGGAGGCGCAGAAGGGTGCTTCGACAGCTGTGAGAATCAGATTGATTTAGAACTATCTTCAGATGCAGCTACTGAATTTATTTTTGAAAGCCAATTAGATAAGCTAGATGTCAATTATGATACTAATTCAATAATTAACGACAATAGCTCAATCGATTATCAGACATTAATCACAGTTATGGTAATTGACGAAGCGAATGCTATTGTAAAAGATCCAATGGAAATTAATTTTAGAATTGAAAGAATTGCTTATGCAGACCTATATGCTTGTTACGGTGAAGGATTGGATGGAGGTATTTTTAGCTATCCAATAGATGGCCCTTATACTAATTCGACTTGCGATAACGGCTGTAGTGTAGATGAGGAATGTTTAAACCTTGAGGCTGAAGGTGGCGCATATCTTTCTAATTCAAGTGCGATGACTGATAGCAGTAGCGGTCAAGCGCAATCTATGTTTAGCCTGAATTCTGAAAATTTTCTTTTCTCTGATGAGAATGGTCAAAATATTATAGTAGATTTTGAAGTACACCTATCTAGCGACTCTACTTTCAACAAACAGAATACAAAAAGCTATTTTGTTCAAGGAAGCCAATATCCTGAGCGAGATGTTGCGGAATTTTTCTTTTACGATGTAAGTAATAGTAATGTATTGCCTTATGACATAGTTTATAATTCACAAAACTCAGAATCTTTAGAAGTAATTCCAGAGGTTTTAGTTAAAAACAGTGATGGTGTAGGAGTGTCCAATGTGCTCGTACGATTTGAGCTGTTGCATGAAAAAACAACTTCAGAAAATGGTTTCTGTCAAAATGGAAATGAATGTATAGATGATGGCGACTGCCTTGTAGGTAACTGCATTAGCGATGGTTATTGTGATGACGGCTCAAGCTGTACTCTTGGAGATGTGTGTTCTGATGGATCTGATTGCGCTTACGGAGCTTACGGAGAGCTTGATGCAGGCTTTATTTACACGTGTTGCTGCGACAATAGCAGAAATGACCAAGAAGACAATGACAATGATGGTGAAATTGATGAGCTTGACGAATGTGAGGTAAATTGCTGTGGTGCTAGTGCCACATACAGTTATGGCTCTATTCCTTTTGACCTTGGCAATACAAATGTAACAAATGTAGACCCCGGATTCGTAGGAGTAAGCTATAGCAGCAACAAGGAAGGAATAGATAAATTACGAGCCTATATTTTAGATCCAGAAGATGCAAATATTGTATTGCATGAGGATATACTTATAATTAATGCATCTGCAACTGAAGATGTCAACCCTGTGGTTAACGTCGATGATATGTTTTTTGAATCTGATATAATAGCCGATGTATATGATGGATTTAATGAAGGCTTAGGTTCAGATGGGATTTTTGACGCCAGTTATTCAGACCCTTCTATAGAAGCCACAGTTTACTTTACCGCAAAAGTTGTAAATGCTGGAGGATCGGGTCTTGGTGATGTTGAGGTTGAGTTTGAAAGAGATTCAGACAACTCAACTGCTGGATTCAATGTTTCTATTGATACTTTGATTGAAGATGGAATCACTTCTTCTATCAATGAAGAAGCAAGCGGTCAAGATCTTAACGGCAGTGGTCAGCTTGAGCGAGTTGGAGAGGCTATTGCAAGCATGTCTTTCTTCCCTTACCAGCTTGATGGAGATGTTACTGATGTCTGCATAAATGCCAAGGTTGTTGATCCTGCAACAGGAGACCCAATTGATTTTGGTAATGATGACAGTGCTTTACGGACCGTATGTGTTCAATTTATAAAACAAGGGCATATTTTAAGCCTTCAAGTGGGTGACTTTTCTCTAGACTCTAATGTGCAGGATGCAGATTTGAATCAAGATGGTCTATCTGATTTAACAGCTTTGTCAGATGAAAGCAACAAGGAAGTCTTATTTGAAGCTCAAGTTCTTGACCAACAAGGATCAGGAATTGCAAGCGTACCTATTGAATTTAAAAATTTGTTAGAGTGGGGTAATTTAACTTCAGAATATGAATTGACTAATGATGCAGGTATTGCATCTGTAATCCTAGTTTTAGGGCCTGACCAAATAAATGGCCTTGACGACTACGATTACATAACAAATCATTTAGTAGAAGCCTCTATTCCAGATCTTTTAAATGATGGAAATGTTGTTATAGGAGCAAGTAACGGGAAATGGGATGAAGGCGAATCTTTTACTGACTCAAATGATGATGGGCAATACGTACAAGAAGATGATGAATTTGATATCGATAATGATGATATTGGTTCAGCGGCTATACGTAGCAAATCTATTCAGCTTTTAAAAGAAGAGTACGTAAAAGTTTTAGAGGTTGCTGGTATGAATTTGAGCGCCAATCAAATAATAAATGATATTAACTTTAATGGTATTAAAGACTATACTCTTTCTGGCACTGAAGACATAACGCTATCTTTTGAGGTAGAAACCAGTAATGCAGAAGGAGGTATTGTTTCTGGAGTTCCAATTAGTTTCCAATCTCCGTCTGATATATCAATATCTTCAACTTTAGTTACAACGGCTATTGATGGAAAAGCAACTGTTTCTATTTCAGTTAATAAGGCTGACATATCGACAAACCCAACCTCTTTTTCAATTACTGCAAGTATTTATGACCCTACTACAGGAAATATCGTTGATTTTCAAGATGGAAGCCAAGCATCTCAATCATTAAGCGTAGAATTCTTTACAGAAGAGTATGTGCAAAGCCTAGACGATGCTGAAATCCTTCTTAACGTAGCTGATTTTGATTTTGTATCAACCTTAACAGATGACTATGATGGTAATGGAGTTCTTGACTTAATTATTATTGACGAGTCTACTGATGATGCTTCTGAAGAAGATGAGAGCTCAGAAGAATCGGATTCTTCAGGTCAAGAGGTTACATTTACTGCTATCGCGACCAATAATTTAGGTGGTAAGATGACTAATGTTCCTGTCCAATTTGAAACATTATCAGAATTTGGAAGCCTTTCTTCAGATAATGTTCTCACAGATGAGAACGGAGAAGCCTCAACGATACTAACTATAAATCCAGGATTACTAACTAGCGCTGTAACTTCGTTTTCAGTTGAAGCGCGTATTATGGATAATAATACAGGTAACCCTCTATTATTAATCAGTGAGTCAGATGATGCAAGTAATTGTAATTATGATTCTGAAAATGATGCTGAATACTGTAATTATGCTGTAGGAACTCTTTCAGCTGAATTTTTTACTCAAGAATATGTTCAAGTTCTAAAAGTTGCTGGATTTGCTTTTTCATCAAATTTAACTGACGACATAGATAATGACGATATACTTGACCTGACTTTATTAGGCTCTGAAAGTCAGGATTCAGGAAATGACAGTGACGATGAAGGTGAGGATGGTGATACGGGAGATGATTTAGGAGATGATAATTCAGATGATCCTGGAGCAAATGAGTATACTGTTACTTTTACTGCAACGGTAACAGATTTAGATGGAGCCTTTTTGAATGATGTTCCTGTAGAGTTTGTAAAAACCTCTGACTTTGGTTTTATTACAGTAGGGACTGCTTTAACTGAAAATGGACAAGCAAGCACAGCAATTACCCTAGATGAATTTGATATAGGGTCAACTGGATTTGCTGATTTTTCTGTTCAAGCAAAAGTTCTTGATCCTGTTACGAATGCGCCAAAAGATCTTGGAGATGGAGATAGCGCTCTGCGTTCTTTAAACACTGAATTTTTTACTGAACAATACGCAATTTTTCAGAACATAGCTGGCCTTCAAGTATCAGAGTCGACAACTGAAACAATTGAAGATAATAGCAGTATCACTTATGAAACAACAATTACTGCGCGTACTGTTGATATTTATGGCGGTCTTGTTACTGACCCTGTAATGATTAATTTTCAAAAGGCATACTTTTGTTCAGATGGCTCAGCTTGCAATCCTAATGGCAATGAATGTCCAAGCGAATGTTCTACAACTCAAGGAGGATATTTAACAGAGACATCTGTTATGACTAATGCTCAAGGATTTGCAGAAACTACTTTTATTGTTAATTCTCAAGATTATGAGTCAACCGCTGTTCTTGCCTATAATTTTACGATTTCTTTAGCTAATTCTTTTAATCAAGATTCAATATCTGAAGCTTTAAACTTAAGTTACTTTGTTCAGGGAAATCAGGAGCCTGAACTTGATGTGTCTGAATTTCATTTTTATCCAGATATAGATACAATCAGTCACTCTCTTAACACGCAAACAAATATATCAGTGATTGCAAAAAATAATGCTGGTGTTGGGCTTTCAAATGTGCTTGTAAGGTTTTCATTGTTACAAGTTAGGGATTCTAACGGTGAGTTAAGCTCAGGACAAGAGTACACCTGCTGTGATAGCAGTACTTCTGATGGAGATACTGGTGGTGGAGCTGGCGGATCTTTTAGCTGCGCAGATGGATCTGCATGTGACCCTGCAGGAGACCCTTGTGAAGATGGGTCTGCATGCGCTGAATCTGTTGCTGCCGGACTTCAAAATGGAATCGCACAAGTCACCTATACAAATATTGAAGAGGGAATTGATCGAATATACGCATACATATTAGATCCTAGTAATCCATCTAATATATTATGGGATGACATCTTATTTATCAATAGTATCCCTAGCTGTCCAGACTGCGCAGAACAGTTGATTTTAACTTCAGAGGAATATATCTTACCTAATGATTCAGATCAGGAAAGTACAAATATTTACGCATTTTATACAGATTCAAACGGAAATCTAGCACCTGTAAATGATATTATTTCATTTTCAGCACAGCAACCTAATGATGATGGAGATTGGATTGATATTGGATCTATAAATCCTCAATCTGCATTTTTCCAAGATGGTGCTGTTGATTTAAATTATATTCCTGATGAGTTTGACTTTGCCATAAATAGTTATTTATGTGGCGATGGGTCTTCGTGTGATAATGAAGGCGAATCATGTGATGATGGCTCAACTTGCGCTCAGGATAATTCATTAATTCATGCCTCATCTACATTTAACATGGAGAACTCTTCAGATATTGCTTACATCATTGGAAGTTATAAAGGCTTATCTGATACTCTTGGAATACAAATTAATTCTACTGAAGCATCTTTCGTAGAAATAGTTCCCCCATTCCCTAGCGAAATAATTGTTCAAGGTGGTGGCGGTCTAGAATCAACTTTATTAACTACTGAAATTAGGGATGGAAATGGCAATTTAGTAAACAACCCTTATACTGTAACATTTGAAATCACAGAACCGCAATTAGATAATGTTCACTTAAATGGCGTGCCTGGATCAGTTTCTGCTGTAGAGACTAGTTCAAATGGAACAGCCTCAGTGACGCTAAATGCTGGAACAAAGCCGGGAACGGTTCATATGCGTGTTACAGTTGCTGACTGTTGTGATGGAGATGATGGTTTTGATTCAGATTTTGAGCTGATCGCAGAAGCAACGCCAGTAACAATTACTACAGGCCCACCAACTAGCGCTGTTATTGGATACGCATTCGGCGAGGCTGCTAATATTGGAGGAGGTCTTACAGAAATGCCAATATCAATTATGTTGTGGGATGCATGGTCTAATCCAGTCTCAGATTCAACTGCTGTATATTTTGGACTAACTCCTTCAACATCAGCTGCAGTTATAGCGCAGGCAAAAACAGGAAATGAAAAGCCTGATGTAGGCGGCGCAGGTGGCGGCGGAACATGGCCTGGAGTTGCCTGGACAACAACTCAATATAATTCCGCTCAATTATTTGAGTTTCCAGAAATTGTAGCAACGACAACAGGCAATGTTTGTCTAAATACGACGGACGCATTCAACACTGAAGCTACGTGTGAGGCGGCAGATATGGTTTGGTTGCCAATATATGATGATGGAGGCACTGAAACCTCAGGTCTATGCTCAATGCCTACAGGAACCAATCCTCAAGAATGCGATCCTCAGGACTATAGCTGTGCAGAGATAGGCAACCCTTTTAATTGTGATACTGAAGCAGCGGCAGGATTTGGAACAGACCCAGATTTAGATGGTATCTATTGGGGAATCGCCTTGCCTCTTAAATTTTCAAGTTTAGATAATCTGGTATCGTACGAAAATGTGTGTGTTGATTGCACTCTTAATCTAGTTCCTATAGGTAATACGCAATATGATTTCCAGGACCCTAATCCTATTTCACCTTTAAATACTTTTTCAGCAGATTTTCGAGCCCAATTATTAGACTCTTATAATGTTCCCGTTGAAGGGGCTCTTGTTGAACTAATAATCAATGGTTCTCAGGGTGGTCCAATTCGACAAGGAGGAGGCTGTGCGACTGATGCAAATGGTGATGGTGAAGCAGATTTAGATGGAGGAGGAAATATCACTCCTTTAATTGATCCTGATACGGGCTTGCCATATATTGGACAGCAAATTTGTGAAGATGCTGGTGGTGTATGGGGATTGGGTAATTGGATTGATGAATTTGATGTTTACGGCGCAACAGCCTTACAAACTGATAGAGATGGGCTGAAATATTTTAGTGTCACATTTAATGGAGATGAGTGCATACTAACAAATGATGACCCTAACAATGAGCAGTGGGAGTGCACCTCGCCAACCATTCAAGCTAACTTGTTAAATCCAAATGGAGCTACTAGTGAAGCAATTACAATTGAATTAAATAATACAATACCTTAAGGAGCAATGATGAAAAGAATTGGTGAAATATTAGTAGAAAACAATCTTATTTCTATAGACTCTCTAAATGATGCTTTAAGAGAGAAGCAGAATAGTGATAAAATGTTAGGTGAGATATTGATTGAAAAAGGCTATTTATCAGAAGATAATTTACTTAAGGGCTACGCAATACAAACTGGTTCAAGAACAATATCAGAAAATGACTTATATCAGGCTAGTAATGAAGTGGCAAAACTAATCCCTGAGGGTTTCTCTAAAGAGAAAAATGTTTTAGCTTTATCTAAAACAGATACGACTATATCAGTTGCAATGCACAATCCTGAAGATATTCCAACTATTGACTCTATTAAAAGTTTAACTAATCTTGATGTAGATATCTTGATTGCTCGAAAAGATATTCTTGCGCAAGCAATTGAAAAAATCTATGGAAAAATTAAGCAGTTTGGAGAAGTTGAAACCGCAATATCAAGCATTGATGATGTAGTAGAATCTGATGTAGATCAACAAGAACACTTAGATTTAGGAGATGAAAAGGTTTCTGCTGAAGATGCCCCGTTTGTAAAGCTTGTTAATCTTATGCTAACTGAAGCAATTAAAGAAGATTCATCAGATATACATATCGAGCCTTCTAGTAAAGAGGTTGGTGTTAGAATAAGGGTAGATGGAGTACTAGTAAGGATTATGTCTCCACCAATCACCTCATTAAGCGGAATTGTATCAAGGATTAAGATTCTATCAAAATTAGACATTGCTGAGAAGAGACTCCCTCAAGATGGAAGGATGAAAATCAAAACTTCAGAAAGAGAAATTGATGTTCGTGTTTCAATTCTTCCAACTGTTCACGGAGAAAAAGTTGTTCTCCGTCTTTTAGGAAGTGGAAAACTATCTTTAAACTTAGCAAGCTTAGGATTTACAGACGATAAGCTCACAATATTTAAAAGGTGGATAAAAAAACCGTATGGAATGGTTATTATATCAGGCCCTACCGGTAGTGGTAAATCAACCACTCTATATGCTGCTTTAAAAGAAATTCATTCTGAAGGAATAAATATCACAACGGTTGAGGATCCTGTAGAGTATCAGCTTGAAGGTATTAATCAAGTTCAAATGCATGATGATATTGGTCTCAATTTTTCAAGTGCATTAAGGTCTATATTAAGACAAGATCCTGATGTTCTTTTGATTGGTGAGATTAGAGACCAAGAAACAGCAGATATTGCTGTAAAGTTTTCACTCACAGGACACTTAGTCTTCAGTACTGTCCATGCAAATGACGCGCCTTCGACGATTGCAAGATTACTTGACTTAGGAATTCCTCCATTTTTATTAGGTTCTTGCTTGAACCTTGTTATGGCGCAGCGTCTTGTAAGAACTATTGATCCTGATTCAAAAGAAGAATACACCCCAACTAATGATGAATTCAATAGACTAGCATTCCCTAAAGACCAGATTAAAACAAATAAATTTTACAGAGGAATCCCTTCTCAAGGAAATCATAATACTGGCTACAAAGGAAGGACTGCTATCCATGAAATTCTAGAAGTAAATAGAGATATGAAACAATTAATATTCGAAGAAGCAAATCAAAATCTAATAAAGGATGCTGCCTTGAATTCTGGAATGACAACTCTAAGAGATGCTGGAATAAGTAAAGTAATTGATGGGAAAACAGATATCGATGAGGTTCTAAGAGCGACTGTTGAGGATATTTAATGAGTCAATTTACTTTTATTGCTCGTACTCAAGATGGCAAAAGAAAAGAAGGGTCTATTGAAGCTGCAAATATCAATAAAGCTTCTGAGAAACTAACTAGCCAGGATTTAATCGTTGTAAAATTAACAGAAAGAGATTCTTCTTTTGACTTTATGGGTCCTTTTCTTGATCGATTAAGCCTAAAATTAGAAAAGCTCAAAACTAGATTACCTTTAAAAACTCTTGTATTCTTTACCCGTCAATTATCAACTATGTTTGCAGCAGGACTGACAATAGAAAAATCTTTATTCTTTCTTGCTGAAGAAGAAAAAAATAAAAAGTTTAAGAAGATACTCCACGATATTGAGTTAAATATTAAGCGAGGCCTACAGCTATCTGATTCACTAGAAAAACATCCTGGTGTTTTCAATAATTTATATATATCTCTTGTTAGAGCAGGTGAAGTGAGCGGAAAGCTTGCAGAAACATTAGAAGAGCTTGCTCTATATCTTGAAAGCGTTGAAGAAACGCAAAGAAAAGTAAAATCAGCAATGTATTATCCTATATTTATTATTGGGTTTTTGATTGTAATGCTTCTGGTTACATTTACTTTTATTATCCCTGAATTTGAGTCAGTATATAGGCAAATGGGTCAAGAAGAACTCCCTTTTTATACAGAGGTAATGCTTTGGATAGCTGATGCAATGCAAAAAAACTTTATGCTAATTTTGTTATCAATTAGTTTTATGACTTTATTCTTCTGGTCTATTTCTCTCACAGATAAAGGAAGCTTGTTAAAAGACAAATTTCTTTTAAAAGTACCTATATTTGGTAAAATAATAGAACAAGGAGCTTTAAGTAAATTCAATAAAACCTTTGGAATTTTAATTGGAGCAGGAGTTTCAGTGCTCGACTCTATGAGTTTAATAAGTAGAGTAGTTGATAATAGAGTTTTTGAAATTGCAGTAATTAAAGCGAGTAAACAAATTGAAAACGGGATTACTATATCCCAAGCTTTAAAAAATACAGACCAATTTCCTCCTATTATGATACAGCTTTTAAAAACAGGAGAAGAAACTGGAGAGATTGACAACTTAGCGCTTAGAGCTTCTGAATTCTACACTAAACAAGTCAATGCTATTGTTGACCGCCTAACGTCACTAATTGAGCCATTACTCATAGTTCTTGTGGGTGGTGTTATTGGTGTGATTGTGGTAGTAACATACTTACCTATATTTAATATTGGACAAACTTTTATTAATAAATAAAATTTTGATTCTATTAACATCAATTATAGGACTATGTTATGGAAGTTTCTTAAATGTTTTAACATATAGACTGCCTAATAAATTATCAATTCTAAAGCCTCGATCATTTTGCCCAAATTGCAAAAAAACCATACCCATGTATCGAAATATTCCTATTTTTTCATTTATACTACAACTGGGAAAGTGTTTTAATTGTAAAAAAAGAATATCAATACAATACCCTGTAGTTGAATTCATGACAGGATTTCTTTGGTTTTGGTTTATTTATACAATCCCACAAAACTATAATTTTGAGATTATATATGACATCATTTTTTCAATTATAATGATTAATTTTTTAATACCATTAGCAATAATAGATTCAAAGTACCTATACTTCCCATTTAGTTTAATCATACCATTAATAATTATATCTATATCGTCATTAATTCTTGAATATATTTTTTTATTTGATTTTCTTGAATCTATTCTTGGTCTTACTCTTGCAGTAATTTTTCTAACCAGCATTTACTTCATTGTAAAGGTTTGGCTGAAATTTAAAGGTCGAAATGAAACGCCAATGGGTTTTGGAGATATTTTATTAATTATT
>MDSW01058081.1_pt1 | contig 22534 bp, 4 predicted proteins | sample 811171 | NCBI WGS metagenome assembly MDSW01 (sample SAMN05326641, study PRJNA326480) | marine metagenome | isolation source: seawater | place: Atlantic Ocean: North West | collected 2012 | reverse complement strand
TGTCTATATCCGAACAACAGAACTCGTATCTATGACAACAGTTTGACCCCGGAAGAACCAAAAATACCCGACTTCAAGGTTTCTACGGTCTATTATCAGGTTGAAAATGGACATGACCGTGATGGATTGGGAAATGATGAAAATTATTTTTGGAAAACGGCAAAAGAACGTCAAAATAATAATAAAAATGATGAAAATGGGGATATAAATAAATAAAAACTCTGTCTGATGGCGGTAACAAGGATATCCAGAGCATTCAGGGACATTAGTTTGTCCTTTGATCCTCATCCAATCACGAATGATTTGCCAATTTTAAAGAATGAATCGGCAATTCGTCGATCTGTGAGAAATATTGTCCAGACAATACCCACCGAAAGGTTTTTTAACCCTGTTTTTGGTTCTGATGTTTACAATAGTTTGTTTGGATTTGTAGATTTTGGCACCTCTGCAATCATTCGGGATCAAATTATCACTTCAATTAAAAATTTTGAACCCAGAGTGGACAATGTAAGGGTCGGAGTAGACCCATCACCCGATGAAAACTCATTTGAAGTCACAATATTCTTTGACATCATCGGACAAGAGTTTCCAACACAAGAATATTCATTCATATTAGAGGCAACGAGATAATAAAATGCCTTCAACTAAGTTTACTAATCTAGATTTCGATCAAATTAAGACATCCATCAAGGATTATCTTCGTGCAAATTCTGATTTTACGGATTTTGACTTTGAGGGATCTAATTTTTCGGCACTGATTGATACACTAGCATATAATACTTACATAACGGCGTTCAATTCTAACATGATCGTTAATGAATCCTTCTTGGATTCGGCAACAGTCAGACAGAATGTCGTTTCTCTTGCCGGAAACATTGGTTATGTTCCAAGATCAAGGACTGCATCAAAAACAACGGTCTCTTTTAAATGTATATTGAGAGAAGTTGATAATATTGACACAGTCACTCTCAATGCCGGTATTGTTTCAACAGGAAGTTCAAATGATACATCTTTCATCTTTTCTACTATAGAAGATATACAAGGAAAAGTTGAAGAAGAAAATGGAAGTACGGTTGTATATTTTGATAATGTTCCTATCTATCAAGGAACTTTACTCAAAAAAAAGTTTGTTTATGATGGTTCTTTAGATCAAAAATTTATTTTAAACAATTCAAATATAGATACAAACACAATATCAGTTTATATTAGTGATTCTGAAATTAGTAGGGGATTTAAATATGTCCCTGTTGCTAATATATTAAATGTTACAAAAGATTCGAGAATCTACTTTATCAGAGAAATTCAAGATGAAAAGTATGAAATAAGATTTGGTGATGGTGTCTTTGGAAAGAAACTTGGAGATGAGGGTGGAGATGATGGAAAGTATATAACTGTTGAATATTTAATTACTGATGGTGAAGATGGAAATGGAGTTAAAAACTTTACATATGCAGGATCGATTAAAAATCAAACTGGTAACATAATACTAACAGAATCAGTAAATACTATAAAAGGTGAAAAAGTGAGTGATGGAGTTTATAATTCTATCGTCAAATCTCAAAATGGAAATAATATTGAAAGTATTGATTCTATTCGATATTTTGCCCCAATTACATATTCCGCACAAAATCGTGCCGTCACCCCAAGAGATTATGAGGCAATTATTAAAAAAATATATCCGGATGCAGAGTCCATGTCAATTGTCGGAGGAGAAGAGTTAGATCCTCCAGAATTTGGAAATGTAATTATTAGTATTAAACCAAAGGGTGGAACATTTGTTAGTGACTTTAATAAAAAACAAATACTTGCTCAACTTAGACAATATTCCGTTTCTGGTATTAATCAAAGAATAATTGATCTTAAAATACTTTATGTCGAACTTGATAGTGGTGTTTATTATAATGATTCGTATACTTCAACAGTCGCAGCATTACAATCTCAGATTTTGAATCAACTTACAGAATATTCTAAGTCAACAAACTTTAATAAGTTTGGTGGCAGATTTAAATATAGTAAATTGCAAAATATAATTGATGAAACCGATAGAAACGCAATTACATCGAATATTACTAAAATAAAACTTAGAAGAGATTTAAAGGCGTCGATTAATCAAATTACACAATATGAATTATGCTTTGGTAATCAATTTCATGTAAAAGAAGAAGGTTTTAATATAAAATCTACAGGATTTACAGTTTTCGGAGAATCATCAACTGTTTATTTTACTGATGTTCCAAATGAAGATAAAAAATTCGGAGTTCTTCAAATAGTAAAACTATCATCTAACGACCAAAAAACAATTGTAAGTTCGTCTGCAGGTAGAATTGATTATGTTAAAGGTGAAATTATAATTGATACCGTAAATATTACTTCTACTGTAAAATCAGAAAATATTATTGAAATAGAAGCTGTTCCAGAATCTAATGACGTTGTTGGTCTAAAAGATTTATACTTATCTCTTGATGTCTCAAAAAGTAGGATAAATATGTTGAGAGATTTAATTTCTTCTGGGGATGAGATATCTGGAGTGAAATTTATTGAAGATACATTTACCTCAAGCTATTCAAACGGAAGCATAATAAGAAACTAATATGATACAGACAGGATTTGAAACACGGATAAAGGTACAAGACATTGTATCAAGTCAACTCCCCAATTTTATATTAGACGAAAGTCCTAAGACAGTTGACTTCTTAAAACAATATTATCTTTCACAAGAATATCAAGGTGCACCTATTGATTTATCATCAAATTTAGATCAATATCTTAATTTGGATAATCTCACTCCCGAGGTTATAGTTGACAGTACAAAAACTGTTGGAATATCCACTAGTGGTGATTCTATCATTAGTGTATCCAGTACAAAAGGATTTCCTAAGGAATATGGATTGTTAAAAATTGATAATGAGATTATTTCCTATACCGGAATAACTACCAATTCCTTTACGGGTTGTATTCGTGGATTTAGTGGAATTACTTCTTATAGAGAAAGTCTTAATAATGAAGAATTAGTTTTTTCAGAAACAATTTCAGAATCTCATGATTCAAATTCTCCTGTTGAAAATTTAAGTAGTTTATTTTTAAAGGAGTTTTATAAAAAGTTTAAAACAACTTTTGCACCTGGATTAGAAAATAATGATTTTGTATCATCTATAAATGTTGGAAATTTTCTTAGGGAAATACAATCATTTTATCAAAGTAAAGGGGCAAATGAATCATTTAGAATTTTATTTGAAATTTTATACGGAGAATCTCCATTAGTAATTAATTTAGAAGAAAAATTAATTAAACCATCATTTGCAGAATATCAAAGAAGAGAGATTGCTGTAGCAAAAGTAATTTCTGGAGAAGCATCTTTTCTTCAAGGCCAAGATTTATTTAAAGATAATTCGAATATAACCGCATCAATATCAAAAATATCACCATTTACCATAGATGGTGAACTTTTTTATAAATTATTTCTTTTTGTTGGATATGATGAAGACTCTGACATCCAAGGAAGATTTTTACCAACTCCAAATTCTAAGTGTACTGAGAGTGTTTCTATCACCGACTCAATTATAAATGTTGATTCTACTATTGGATTTAAAAAAGAAGGTTCACTTAGAGTCGGATCTAATATTATTTCTTATGGGGACAAAACTGTAAATCAATTTTTAAATTGTACAGATATCAATACTCCTATAAGTCAAGGAGATTTGGTGCATGATAACGAAATCTATTATGGGTATGAAAACGGAGATGTAACTAAAAGGGTGGAATTAGTATTTTTTACCACTCTAAGTAATTTTACTCAAGATGGTTTTGTAAATGTTAATGAAAATGATCCGATTGGAGTTAAAAATCTCGGAGATAAAATAATTAATCCTTTACAAAATAAATCCCCAAAACAAATATTAGCAAATTCTTGGATTTATAATACAAATTCTTCATATTTTATCAAAGATTTTGATAATAATACTCTTTCATTGTTTACTAACATTGATAAAGCAAGTTTAAAAATAGGTGATTTTGTTGAAATTGTCGAAAGAGATAGTGGAGAAGTAATATTTCCTGATGAAAATAATACACCTTATATTGATATAATCGATCAAGAAATACAAGGAGAAACTGATGTTAACATTAGTGGTGGTTTAGATCTAACTAAAATTAATTTAGATCTTGATTATAATATAAGAAAAAAACTCAATAAAGCTAAAATTGGATTAAACAATAATGTGTCTTTCAGATATGGAAATGAAACTTTAATATCAGATGTTCAAAATGTTTATTTTGATAAGGAATTTGCTTATGTTGCATCAAACTCTTTGCCATCAGCATCTGAAAGAAATGGTATATCGGGATTTCCAAATTCTGAAAATATTGATACAAAAATTAAAAAAATAGTAATCAATCTTGATAGTGGTACTGGTGGTATTTTAACATCTTATAATGAAGAAACTCAAAGATTTGAAGCAATAAAGATAGACGGCAGTTCCGAATTTAGAACGGGTGAAAAAATATTTTATCAACCACAAGGAAATAGCACGGTTGGATTAGAAACTGGTTCATATTTCGTAGAAGTTACTTCAGAAAATGATGATGATATAATTAAGTTATATGGATCAAATTTTCTTATAGGAAGTAGCAATAATTTATCATTATTTGGAGATGGAATACACACATTCACTTTAGAATCTCAAAAATCTGGAATAGTTGGACCACAAAAATTACTTAAAAAGTTTCCGATTAATCAAAAGTTAGTAGACGGCAAAAAGGAAAAAACTATTCCCGGAGGAATAGGTCTATTAAAGAATGGTGTTGAAATAACAAATTATAAATCGACAGATAAAGTATATTATGGACCTCTTGAAAAAATTGATGTTTTAAATGGTGGAGAAAATTTTGATGTAATTAATCCACCAAATATTGTAATAGATAGTGGACTAGGAAATACTGCTCTTGCTCAACCTGTTGTTAGAGGATCAATAGAAGATGTTTTGATAGATTTTGATACATTTAATTTTAATATTGATAAAATCATATCATTGGGAGTATCAGGAGGAAACGGAACTGGTTGTGTACTCGAACCATCTATATCAAACACTTTTAGAGAAGTTGAATTTGATGCCAGAGAAACAACCATTGGGGGAGGCATTAATACCACCACAAATCAAATAGTATTTGATGTAGAACATGGTTTTACTGAAGGGCAAGAAGTCATTTATGATTCTAATTTTGGCACTCCTCCCGGTATTGAACCGATAAGATCAGGAAACTCAAATCTTGTTGATAAATCAACTTACATTGTTGATGTAACAAATAATATTTCAATAAAATTGTTTGAAAATTTGGACGATTACAATTCTGGAATTAATGCCATTACATTTAACGGAGAAAAAGGATCTGGAATACAAAAAATAAAAGCAGGTCCATTGAATGTATTAAAAGATATTTCTGTAATTAATGGTGGAGAAGGATATACAAATAAAAAGTTAATTGTAACTTCGTCAAAAATATCTACAGAATATAATTGGATTCAATTTGAAAATCATGGATTTGATGATGGTGAACTAGTAGAATATTCTATCGCAACCGATGATGGTTCTTCATCACCAACACCAGTATCTGGATTAACCACAGATAAAACTTATCAAATACTCAAGATAAATGAAGATAAATTTAGATTATGTGATGCTGGTATTGGTGGAACAATAACTAGTAACTTTATTAAAAAAAATTATATTAAGTTTAATTCTGCTGGATCAGGATATCAACAATTTAGTTATCCAAAAATTAGTGTGGATTTCAAATTTATTGCAAATGGAGTAGGACAAACATCAATAACAATTACTCCAGTAGTAAAAGGATCCATAACTGCTGTTGATTTATATGAAAAGGGAACAGGATATGGTTCTTCTATCATAAACTATAAAAATAATCCAAAAGTATCCATTCAAAATGGAACAGGTGCTAGAATTATTCCAATCATATCAAATGGAAAAATAAGTTCAGTAAATGTTGAATATGGTGGAATTGAATATTATTCTGCTCCAGACATTATTATCACAGATTCTTCCGGATCAGGATCTGGAGCTGTATTAAGGGCTGTTATAAAAAATAATAGATTGGACTCCGTTAAAGTAATAAAATCTGGAATTGGTTATTCTGCTTCAGATACTAGTTTATCTGTAATTTCTACAGGAATTAATCATGTTTTTGAATCAAAAATAAGAGATTTAACAATAGTAAATAATGAAATTTTTAATTCTAGTAAACTTTTAATTGATGGTGATACTAATGAATTAGAATACTCTGTCTGTGGATATGATATAGATACATTTTCAGAATCTTCAAATAAAATATCAGAAATTATTGGATGGGCATATGATGGAAATCCAATTTATGGTCCATATGGATCAAAAGATCCTAATCAGTTTGTATCTGCCAAAAGATTAATTTCTGGATATACTAAAAACTCTGCTAATGTCGTTGACAGACCTTCCACGGAGGATTTTAAAGAGGGATTTTTTATCGAAGATTATCAATATGATGGAACAAATGCAGATCTAGATGAACATAATGGTAGATATGAAAAAAATAAAGATTTTCCAAACGGAGTATATGCATATCATGCCGTAGTTGATACTGATACTAATAATAATCTTCCGGTATTTCCATTCTTTATTGGAGATACTTTTAGATCTAAACCAATACCAGAAAATTTTCAATTCGATTTTAATCAATCATATGATTTTAACAATTTAAATGTACAAAGAAATACATTTCCTTATAATACAAATGAATCATTTGCTGATAATTTCTTTATAAAAATCAGAAAAGATCAGGAAATATCTATAGATAAAATAAGTGCCGGAAATATAAAAGACTTTTCTATAGTTAGTGCCGGTACAAATTTTAAAGTCGATGATATTATAAAGTTCGATAATACTGGCACCAGTGGAATCGGATTAAATGTGAAAGTTGATTCAATTAAAGGAGAAAAAATAACAAAAATAGATACAATAAAGAAAACTTATGAAGACTCAGTTTTAACTTGGGGTGGAGATAATATAACTGTAACTCTTGATGTTGAGCACGATTTTGAAACTGGAGATTATATATCATTATCTGGAATATCAACAGATTCTCTGAAGTCTTTAGAAAAAAAATATAGAATTCAAGTAAGAGACAATTCAACATCAAGATGTATATCGACTATTTCTTCAGGAGCTGGGACAACAGAAATATATGTGTCATTTATTCCAGAATATGTTTCTGCAGGATCTACAATTGGTATCGGAAATGAAGAACTAAAAGTGTTAAATGTATTCAATGATTCGAATATATTGAGAGTAGAGAGAGGTCAACCAGGAATTTCTCATTCAGAATCTTCCCTCATCAATTACAAGCAAAAAAGTTTTGAAATTAACGAAAAAGTTTCTTATTTTGAATCTAAAAATAAAGATAAAATATATTTTAATGCTTCAGAATCTGTAGGACTGGGAACTATACCTGGAACAGGATTTTTTACTTCGTTTATATTTGGACAATCTACTATTTCAAGAGAGATTCCTGTAAGAGGCATATACTTAGAAAATCATCCATTCAAGACAAATGAATTAATAAAATTAACAAATGCACCTCTCTCAAAAAATATTCGATATTCTGATGAACCAGATGGAGCTATTGAAGATCTTTCACCCGGAAATTATTATGCTGTAAATAAATCTAAAAATGTTATAGGAATTAAAACTGGATTGGGTCCAGACTTTGATGAAGTATATTTTAGATCATTTAGTGCAAGTGGTAATACGTCAAACGATGATAGATATTTATTTGAGTCTTTACCTACTCAAGTAACTTCCAAAGTAGAATCTATAAAATCAACGGTTTCAGTATCTACATCACATAATCTTAAAAAAGATGATTTAGTAAAGTTAAATATTGTTCCAAATCTTTTTGTTGGAGTAGGAACAGAAGCATCATCTGTAATTGTTAAACTAGACGCAGAAACAAAATATATTGTCATAAATCCTGTTGATTTTAGTGGTACAGACATCAACACTTCAACAAATCAAATAACTTTGACAAATCATCCTTTTAAAACCGGTGATAAAGTTAAATATACGGAGACATCTCAACCCGCAACTGGATTGAATGTTGGGGAGTATTTTATATTTAAAGTTGATAATAATACTATCAAACTTGGAGAAACATACCATGACGTAACTTCATCGATTCCAAAAATTATTGATATTACTGGAACTGGAGGAAATTCACAAACATTATCATTAATTAATCCTCAAATAAAAGTAACTAAAAATAATAATCTAACATTTGATTTATCAGATTCTAGCTTAGTTGGATATGAGTTCAAAATATATCACGATAATGATTTTAAAAATGAATTTGTTTCTACCGGTATAGCAGGCACATCAATATTCAATGTTGTGAGCAATGGAACAAATGGAAGTGCTGGAGCATCCTTAACTGTTTATTCAGATAATAATTCACCAATTTCATTGGCATATAATACTGAGAAATCAGGATACATTAGTACTTCTGATATAGATGTTAAAAATAACTCTACTATTATTTTTGAAAATAGCAAGTATAATAAAGAATTTAAAGTTCTTTCTGGGGTTGGAGCAACTACATTTGATTTATATTTGGAAGATATTCCAGAAAGATTCTCATATTTGCCATCAGAATGTGAAGTACTTGAATACTCTACTACATCCAAAAATGCTAAAGGAGGGTTGAATTCATTAAATATCATATCTTCAGGAAGTGGTTATAAAAAATTTCCATCTTTTGTTGGATCTTCATCAACAATATCTGAAAATGCTGTTGTTACTGTTTCTTCAGATAATATTGGCAATATTAATGATATTGATATTATTACTGATACTTTTAAATATTATACTGATATAACCTTAAAACCAACGGCTTTACTTCCAAGTGTTTTGGAAATAAAAAATGCAAATACTATTGAATCCGTTATAGTAGAAAATTCTGGAAAATTTTATCTTTCTTCACCCTCTCTAGTAATAGTTGATCAAATTTCGGGTGAAAGAATTGATACCGGGTTTTTAGATCCAATTTTTAATGGGAATGCTATATCTGGTGTAGATGTTCTAATAAAACCAACAGGACTTCCAGACACTGGTGTTGTTATTAAATCTACATTTAATACAAATGGATTTACAATAGATGAGATTGAATCTCAAGCAGATAGTACAATTTTTACTTGCAGATTAATTACACCAATTAATGGATTTACTGAAGAACCATTTAAACTTGGAGATAAAGTGTATGTTGAGGGAATACAAAAAAATGGTGATGATGGTGATGGATTTAATTCTGAGGATTATGGATATAATTTTCTTGAGGTTAAATTTATAACTAATACAAATCCCTTTGAAGTTAAATTTGATGTAGTTGGATTGGCAACGAATACTGGAATAGCTATTACAGAAGGAAATGGACTTGCCAGATTAATACCCGAAGATCAATATCCAAAATTTAAAGTAATATATGATTCTGCACCATTTTTCTCTGGGGAAAAACTTAATATTAATCAGATAGAAAGAGATTTGCAAGTTGTCAGATCATCTGATGGTGAATTGGTTGTGTTTGGGTCTGATAGTGAAAGACTAAAAATAGGAGATTTAATTTCAGGAAGAGGATCTTCAACAACAGGAATAGTTAATGGAATTAAAGAAAATAAAGGAATTTTTGATGTAGATTTTTCATATAGAACCGATTTGGGATGGGAAGATTCTATTGGTAAATTAAGTCTCGATCATCAAGTCATCCCCGATAATGATTATCACCAAAATCTTTCGTATTCTGTAAGAAGTAACCAAACATGGAAAGAAATACGATCACCTGTAGGAAGACTTGTTCATACTGCAGGACTTAAAAATTTCTCGGATACTCAAATTCCATCTGAGGCAACGATTAGTGTTGGATCTTCAAATTCAAGTATTTCTATTCATGATACTATTGATGAATCTAGAGTTGATATTCTTAGAGGTATAGATCTGGTTAGAGATGATGAGTCTAATGGTTTAGTTTCAAATTTCTTACAGTTCAATAAAACTAGATTTGTTAATTTTGTTGATTGTAGAACAAATAATGTTATTACTATTGATAACATAAATCAACAATTTTCCAATCTGGAATCAGAACCAGATATTTTCTTAAATATTGATATTCTACCCTCTATAGAATTATATGATAATTATTTGATTAGAATTGAAAGTTTTAACCATAGTGAAAAGCAATTACAACTTTCAGAATTCACACTGTTATCTAATGGAATAAATTACACATTGTTTAATAGATCGGAATTAATTAATTCTGGAATAGCCATTACAACTTTTTCCGAAAATACATTTGGATTCTATGATGTAGAAACGGAGACTGATACAGGAATCTCTTTCCTTAGATTTATCCCTGATGATCCAAATAATATTGATTATGATTTAAAATTTATTAAAACAAGTACAAATTCCACTAACAGTGGAATAGGAACCGCATCAATTGGATTTATTGATTTAGTATCATCGAGTAAATTTGCAACCACAGGTATAACAACAACAATATATTCAAAAAATATTGATACAATAGAATCTGCATATATTACTAGTAAGATTATTAACACCTCTACAAAACAAATGAATTATGTAGAGACATATATTACACATGATGGAACTGATGCATATTTTTCTGAATATTATGTTGATACTTCAGATGAAAGTCTTGATAATAGAATAGGAATTTCGACAGTTACTATACAAGATAATAATCTTGTATTTTTGTATGAAAATGATACTAGTGATTCTATTAAAATCAGTTCTAAAATAGTTGGATTTGGAACGACTGCTCTTGGAAATGGAGATTATAGATATTTGTCAGAGGGTCAGCTATCTGGAAGCGAAAGAAGTGTAAAATACGAATCATTTTATACTGTTGGAATAGGAATTACCACTATTTTTAAGGATTCTTCTCCATCTTTTGATGCTATTAAGTGTAACGTTGAAGTTAATGTAGGATCTTCAAAAGCATTACATCAAATAACTGCAATACATGATGGGACTAATGCGTATTTACAACAGTCCCAATTTTTGGCAAATAATTATGATTCCATATTAGGATTAGGAACTTTTAGTGCAACATATTCTTCCAGTAATTTTGAAATTAAATTTCATCCTGAAGATATTACTGGAGTCACAACAGTCAAAGCCTTTAATCAAATCTTCTATGCAAATATAGATGAAAATAATGATCCAAAAGATTTGATTTATGGAAATGCAGTAGAAAGTGTAGAATTTAAATTCTATAATGCAATCAATGGTGATAGAATTAATAGAAAACAATTTGATTTAAAACATAATAAAATTGATATATTTAAAAAATCTTTCAATCCAGAAACTACTATCGTAGCAGCAGCCAACACTGGAATTGGATATAGTGCATTTAGTATTAAAAATCACTTCTTTAGAACTGGTGAAGAATTAATTTACACTCCAAAATCTACATTTGTTGGAGTTGGTTCGACACCAATGCAATACACTATTGATGGATCTACGATTGGAATATTAACATCAAGAGTTTTTGCTATCTATCATGATGATGATGAATTTGGTATTGCAACAACTAAAGCACATGCCAATTCTGGAATAGGAATTACTGTTACTTCCTTTGGTGAAGGAAATGCACATACACTTGAAATGGTTAAGTCAAATGAAAAGGCATTAATGGCAATTGACGGTATTGTTCAAACTCCAATAGCTAATACAAATATTACACATACTGTAAATAATAACCCTATTTCAGGAATATCGACAGTTCAAACTACTTTTGCTTTAAGTGGAATTTCCTCTATAAGTGTTATCAATATTCTTAAAGTTGAAGATGAATATATGAGAGTTGAAAATGTTGGTATCGGAACCTCTTCTATAGGACCTATCACTCCCGGAATAGGAACATTCAATTTAGTGACTGTCGAAAGAGGTGCAGTTGGTAGTTCTGCTACTGCTCATGCTAATGGATCACTTGTAGAACTTTACAAAGGTAATTATAATATAGTTGATAGTAAAGTCAATTTTATTGAAGCACCTAGAGGTAATCCACAAGGACAAGATGAAAATGGACTGACTTTCCCAAGATCAATATTTAATGGTAGAGTTTACCTTAGAAATGATTATACAAGTAACTTTATATATGATGATATTTCTGAACAATTCACAGGAATAACCTCAGAATTCACTTTAACAGTTGGAGGCGCAAATACTGCTGGTATTGGAACCGAAGGTGGGCAAGGTGTTTTGTTTATTAACGGAATATTTCAGACACCTGAGACTGATAATAATCCCCGACAAAATTATCAAATTATTGAAGACTTAAATTTAGGAATAACCACAGTTAAATTTACTGGAATGTATGTTGATGATATCGAACAAGATTATATTGATGAATCTGATGTGAATGTAAATCAAATTCCTAGAGGTGGATTACCAATTACTATAGGTTCTACAGCAGGATTAGGATATGCACCTTTGATAGGAGCAAACCTTCGTCCTGTAGTTGTAGGAGGTGTTATAACAGGTGTGGTTGGTGTTGCAACGACAGGTTCATCTTTTGGAATCGTAGCAGCAACATATGATAGAGTAACTGGCATTTTATCAATTACGACTGATGCCGATCATGGATTAATATATAATCAGAGTAAGGATGAAGTAACATTAAATGGTTTAGAATTTAGTCCTAGAGGTCCTAGAATTAGTGGAACAACATTCCCAGAAAATGGACCAAGAAATTACTCTGTTATTCGTGTTCCTTCGGAACGAACATTCCAAATAAATGTCGGAGTTAGTACTATTGAACACACATATGTTGGAAGCGGAAATGTCACACAATTTTTCCCAGATTTAAGTTTTGGTTCTGGTTACAATGGAATTGTCTCTGTTGCAGTTGCAGTTACAGAATCTGGACACTCTGGGACTGAAGCAGTAATAACTGGATCTCCAGTTGGTTTTAATACACATAGATTTATTAGTGCCACTTCGACCGCAATTGGAGTAGTGGGAACTATAGATACAATACAACCAGCAACAGGTACTACTTACAATCCTTTAACAGGTATTTTAGAGGTTTTTGCGGCATCTCATGGACTTACTAATAGCAATTCTATAACAATAGCAGACAATTCATTAATATTCTCTTGTGCGCAAGATAGTTATCAAACTTTACACGAATATCCTAGAAGCACTGATTATATATCGGGCACTCAGGCTGCGGTAACTAGAATAGATGATGATAGATTTACTGTTTTTGTCGGTAAGTCTCCAGCACATGGTGGAGGAGCACTTGAATTTAATATTTCAAATGGTGGATCAGGTTACTCCAATCCACAGATATCTGTTTCTGAACCATCGTATGAGAATCTTTCTGTAACAGGTATTTCCAGAAGGGGAATTGGATCTACTACTGATACAGGAGTAGGATTAAAGGTTGATATTATTCCATCTCCAAGTCCTGATTTTACTGGAATAGGTTCAGAGTTGTTTGAAGTATCTAATTTTATTATTAGTACTCCTGGATATGGATTCTTCCCTGGTGACAAATTTAAACCTGTTGGACTGGTAACATCTAGATTTGTACAATCTTTAATTAAAGAATTTGAATTAGAGATCATAGAAACATTTACGGATAAATTTTCATTGTGGCAGTTTGGTGAATTTGATTACATAGATCCTATTAAATCATTACAAGATGGTAAAAGAACTAGATTTCCATTGAGATATGAAAATGAACCAGTTTCAGTTGAAGCTAATCCCAACTTTGATGTTGATTTGGATCCAGTTTTACTTATTTTCAGAAATAGAGTCATACAAGAACCAGTAAAAACTTATGAATTTGTTGGGGGAACAAGCGTCAATTTCAAAATTGCTCCAAGACCTGAAGATGATATTCATATCTTCTTCTATAAAGGAACTGATGGAGTAGATTCCTCTATTGTAGAAGCTCCACCTAAACCAATTGAAATTGGTGATGAATTGACAGTTTTATCAGATCCTATTCAAGATAGCCGATTAGTTACCGAATTTACACAAGCAGATACTGTAAGAACAAATTCATACAGAGGTCTTGGAATAACTGATGAATTTAAACCAGTTGAAGTTGCTAGGCAAAAAGATGATTTGATTATTGATGGTGAAATAATTAGTAAGACTAGAGAATTATTGGAATCACAAATTACTCCAACAGCAAAAATAATTTTTAACTATAGCAATAGTGATACTCAGTTGTTTATAGATGCTCCAGGACCGTTTTTTAATTATGAAAACGAAGAAAATCCAGAAATTAGTGTACGAATAGTTTCCGAATCCCTATATACAAATCAAACTCCTGCAGAAATAAGAGCAACAGTTTCTAATACAGGAACAATATCAAACTTAACAATCATTGATGGTGGATCAGGATATATATCGGCACCAAGTATAAGAATACAAGAACCTCCTACGGAAATAGGTGTTGGTATAGGAGTAACAGCTACCGCAACACTAACTATAAGTAATGGGTCCGTTAATGGATTTACAATTACGGAATCTGGTCTTGGATATTCTCAAAGTAATCTACCTCAAATAATTGTGGATACTCCTAATGTAAAATTTAGTGAAGAAATTAGTGGAATTACGTCTATTAAGGGAAATACCGGAATCATTACAGGAATACAAGCAACTACAATAGGTTCAGATAAAGCGATCAAATTTACTCTAACTCTTGATCCAAATGAATCTGAGTTTGATACTGAAGTATTCAAAGCAAACAATCCAATCTTTATCTATGATACTGAGGTAGGTGATAGTGTAACATCAATAAATGCAAGTGATTCTGAAGTGGTTGGTATTGGAACTACATGTTTGGATAACATATACATTATTAAGCAGTTTAGTGCAACTGGTGAATCTCCCAATCCTGTCATAGGTATAATTACATGTAGAATATTATCTACAACTGATACTGGAACTATTCCAACAACTGTTGGGTATTCAACAGACCCTATTGGCAAGTTTTCCGTAGGAATTTTAACAGGTGCCAATATTACAAGAAATTCTAAACCCATATCTATTGATGTTGCAGGTTTTACAATTAATTCAGGATTAACTACTTTCCCGACCGTTCAAAGATTTCGTGGTGATCAAACTTTCAATAATACGGGAGCAATTATTTAATAGTCTTTATAAATATCTAAAAAACCATCGATATGTCCGCTGTAGTAACAGACCAATTTAGAATTGCTAATGCCACAAGTTTTGTAGAATCCGTTTTAGATGATGAAAATTCATATTATGTTTTTTTAGGATTACCAAATCCTACTGTGGCAGGATTTGGTAGAACATCAACGGAAGCCGACTGGCCCTTATCACCGATTGATAATTTAAGTTATAGAACACATTATAGAGATACTATGATGTTTGGTAAAAAAGTGACAAGTGCAAATATTAGAAGAGTTGTAAAAAAACATGCTTGGACTATTAATACTCGTTATGACATGTACCGTCATGATTATGATGCCAATAATTTGACTCCAAATTCAAAAACCACTAACTTATATCGATCAAATTATTATGTAATTAATAGCAATTTTCAAGTTTATATTTGTCTTGATAATGGATCGAGTGGAACAGTAGATAGTTCTAATGCAAAAGGACAAAGAAGTCTTATAGAACCTACTTTCACTGATGTTGAGCCAATAACACAGTCAGACGGATTTACATGGAAGTATCTTTATACTGTTGCACCGAGTGATATTATAAAATTTGATTCTACTGAATATATTGTATTACCAAATGATTGGTCTACCACCACAGATTCGCAAATAAAATCAATTAGAGAATCTGGAAATTCTGATATTAATAATAATCAGATAAAAAAAGTATATATTAAAAGTGGAGGAAGATCTGGGGGTTATACTTCTGGGACTACAACTTTAAATATACTTGGTGATGGATCTGGAGCTAAAGTTAGTGTAACGGTCGCAAATACTGGTATTATAGAATCTACAAAAGTAGTTTCTGGAGGAAGTGGATATACTTATGGTATTGTCGATTTGGGACCTTTACAAGTACCTGGAAATAGTACTGCTCTAGGGGAATTAATCCCGATTATACCACCATCAAAAGGTCATGGATATGATATTTACAAAGAACTTGGGGGAGATAAAGTTTTAATTTACGCTAGATTTGATGATTCTTCTAAAGACTTTCCTATAGATACGATTTTTTCACAGGTTGGAATTATAAAAAATCCAGAAAAATCCACTTCAACAGATACATATAAGGCAAATGACTTTTCTGCTTTAGATTCATTTAAAGTCAGTGAATCTTTATCAGAAACTACAAAAAACTATGCAGGAGTAGAAATTACACAAAGTGTTGGCACAGATGGAGATAAAGCCAAAGGTTATATTGCATCATATGATACTGATACAAAAATAGTAAAATATTATCAAGATAAATCATTATTTTTCTTTGATGGTTATAGTCATAGAGATGGAATTGATGTTAGCACTAGAGCAAAAGTTGTTAAATTTGGAGGAACAGAGCCAATAACAATCAATGCCCCTGGTAATATTCACACAAGAAGTATTGATACTTCATTAAGTGGTGTTTCAACAAGTGTTAATAATAAAGTTATTAATCTTGGAGTCGAATATACAAATGGTATTGCTGGACCTGAGATAAATAAAAAGACAGGAGATATTATTTACATCACGAATCGATCTGCCGTTCAGAGAGATTTAAGACAAAAAGAAGACATTAAAATTATTCTGGAATTCTAATAAAAAAAGATGGCACAAAAAACTAATTTAAATATAAATCCTTATTATGATGATTTTGATTCTGAAAAAAACTTTAAAAAAGTTTTATTTAAACCAGGATTTCCAGTACAAGCAAGAGAATTAACAACTTCTCAGTCTATTTTACAGAATCAATTAGAATCTTTTGGAACTAATATATTTAAAGATGGTTCAGTTGTTGTTCCAGGATCTGTCGCATATGATAATAATTATTATTCTGTCAGATTAAAATCTTCTAATTTTGGTATCGATATTTCTGCTTACATCAAAAATTTTATAGGCAAAAATATAATAGGACAAACTTCTGGTGTGGAGGCAAAGATAAGATTTGTTCTTTTACCTGAAGAAGACAGTAGAGTAGATGATGTTACGATATATGTAAGTTATAATACTAATGCAAAAGATTTTAATCAAACTTTTTTCTCGGATGGTGAAGAAATAGTTTGCAATGAAAATATTACATATGGTCTCACGACTATTAATGCAGGAGAAGTTTTTGCTTCTTTGATAACATCAGAGGCAACTTCTATCGGCAGTGCCGCATTTATAAAAAAAGGTGTTTATTTTATAAGAGGATATTTTGTTAATGTCAGTGAACAAAAAATAGTACTAGATCCTTATACAAACAACTCTTCATATAGAGTTGGATTACAAGTCAATGAAAATATAATCACAGCAAAGGATGATGAAAGTTTATTTGATAATGCAAAAGGATTTAGTAATTTTGCGGCACCCGGTGCCGATAGATTTAATATTGAATTAACGCTTATAAAAAAAGATCTCACTGATAGTGATGATACTGATTTTGTAGAATTGATGCGTATTGATAATGGTCAAATTAAAGTAATTCAAACAGATAGTGAATATAATATAATCAGAGACTATATGGCAGACAGAACTTTTGATGAGTCTGGTCATTATACGGTCAATCCATTCGAGATCTCTATATTCAATTCATTAAATAATGGACTGGGTAACGGTGGATTATATTATCCACAACAACTTACAGAGCAACAAAATATTCCAGATAATGATTTGATGTGCGTTAAAATATCAAGTGGTAGGGCATATGTTGCCGGATATGATGTGGATAAAATCGGAACAACTATTCTAGACGTAGAAAAACCAAGAGATGTTGGAATTCGTAGTGATGTTTCTGTTGGATATGAGTTAGGTAATTTACTAAAAGTAAACAAAGTTTCAGGTTTACCTGAACAAGCATCTGTTATAAAATTATATAATAATTTTAACGGAACTGGTGAGATTATTGGAAGTGCTAGAGTTTATAGTTTTAATCTTGAGGATGCAAACTATGAAGATGATACCACAGTATGGGACTTAAGATTATTTGACCTACAAACTTATACATCTGTTACCTTAAATGAAAGTGTTACTAATTCGGGAATAAGAGTAGGATCTTACATTAAAGGTAAAAATAGTGGAGCGAGTGGATATTCTATAGATGCAGGTTCTGGCACATCGATCAATGTTGTACAAACATCTGGAACTTTTCATAAAGGAGAGCAAATTGAAATAGATGGATCTGATGATGTTTCAAGAACTATAGGTATTGCGACAGCATATAATACACAGAATATTAAATCTATATCTGGAGGTAGTTTTTCTGCTAATAGTGTTTTGGAAACATTTAGAATTCCTAATGGAATTTCTGCAGTTAGTATTACTGTTTCTAGTGGAACTGCGACAGCTAGATCGGAAGGAAAAGCATTTACAGGATTAAGAGTAGGATCTGTTGTCAGATATCAAAGAGCAGGAATTGACGACGAAACATACAATAAAGTTTCTAATATTTCTTCTGATGGAAAAACAATAACTCTTGAGGCAATTGCTACTGATGTTACCGGTGTCTATGATGGAAATTTACCGAGTGATGGTACTTACTTAGTATCAATGTTTGCTGGAGGTCCTATTGTAAGAGGTTCTGGTCAATTATTTGTATCTCTTGCCAATAGAAATATATCCACTTTAGATTTATCTAAATCTGAATTTAAAATATCTAAAATTATAACTACTACCGCATCCGCAAATATCATTACTTTAGACAGTAATGATATTAGTGATATTCCTAACTCCAGTTATGAACCTTTTGATGCCGAAAAGTATTCTATTGCAAAAAATGATAATACTATTGTTCCAATTACTGCAAGTACCAGAAATACAGATGGATCAGAAATTACCCTTAATGCTGTAGCAGGTGCTGATGCTAAAGTATTAGCATCTTTAAGTAAAAAAGATATTGTCAGTAAAAAGAAGTTTTTCTCCAGAAGTAGAAAAGTTACTATATCTAAATCTAAAAATCAAAGTTCTGGTAATAATGATGGTGGGAATAATGCAATTGCGAATGGATTGAGATATGATAACAATCATATGTATGGAACAAGAGTTGAAGATGAAGAAATATGTTTAAATTATCCAGATGTTGTAAAAATTATAGCAATACTTGAATCTACAGATACATCTGCCGCAACTTTTGATACATTATCATTTGATAGTACATTAAATGTTAATAACAATGCTATAGTTGGTGAAAATATAATATCTTTAGATGGAAAAATTGTAGCTAGAGTTGTTGGAAAGTCTACAGATAAAGTAGAAATAATTTATCTTTCATCAAATAGATTTGATATTTTTGATGGTGTAAAATTCGAAGATTCTAATATACAAGGAGAGATCAAAGCACAAACTGAAGGAAAATATAAAGATTTAACAAATTCCTTTAAGTTAGATAAAGGACAAAGAGATCAATATTATGATTATTCTAGAATTGTTAGAAATCCAGGAACATCATCTCCATCTAGACAGTTAACAATTGTTTTTGACCATTATACAGTTCCTGCGGGAGATAATGGAGATGCTTTTACTGTTTTAAGTTATGATCGTGATAGATTTAGAACTGATATACCCTCTATAGGAATAAATCCGGTCAGAGCTTCTGACACGATTGATTTTAGACCACGAGTTCCGGTATATGATCCAAGTACTGCAACTGTTTCTCCATTTCATTATTCTTCAAGATCATTTGATAGTTCATCCATTACCAGATTTTTAGTTCCCGAAGAAACTTTAACAGTTGCATATGAATATTATTTGCCCAGGATTGATAAACTATTTTTGAATAAATATGGAAAATTTGTTTATAAAAAAGGACTTTCGGCAGAATCTCCCAAATCTCCAATTAATGGAGATGATAAACTCATGGAGATTGCAAGTATTAATCTTCCTCCATTTCTTTATACTCCACAGAGTGCTATTATTTCTGAAAAAGATAATAGAAGATATACGATGCGAGATATTGGTAAACTTGAAAATAGACTTACCAATCTAGAAGAAACAACATCTCTTTCTTTATTAGAATTAGATGCCAAAAGTTTACAAGTTCAGTCTGCGGGTTTAGATAGATTTAAAACGGGATTTTTTGTAGATTCATTCCGAGATTATAGTTTTATTAATCCCATTCTTTCATCAATTGAAATAAATCCAGACGCAAATGAAATCACTCCATTTATAACTAGAAATACACTCGAATCACAAGTAACTCCTGCAGAGAGTGTAATACCCGATGAATTAGATTTTGGAACTGACTTTGAATTACTTGATTCTAATGTTAAAAAGACTGGAAATGCTGTAACGTTAAATTATGAAGAAGTTTCTTGGATCGAGCAACCAAAAGCCACTGAAACTGAAAATGTTAATCCGTATGAACAACCAGCTTTATCTGGAAGTGTTGAATTAACTCCTCAAACAGATTTTTGGAGTAGAACAGAACAATCAAAATCTGAAAAAACTATAATAAAAACTGGAAAAGACAGAACAAAAAAATTAAATAACAAGATTGATTTGGGTGAGCAAGTAATCAATCTTGGAAGTATTATAACTTCTGAAACAGAATCTAGAACAACTGATAGGATAAGAGGTCGTGGTGATGATACAATTACTTCCGAAACGACCATAACAGATATAGACACTATCAGTCAGAGTATCAATCTGAAAGGAAAATCTGAAGACTCTGTAACTTTTTCCAATAAAGACATTTGGTTTAAAAATGAATTAATTTCTAGTGGTAGTGATGATTACATGAGATCTAGAAATACCGAATTTAAAGGTTATGGTTTTGGAGCATTTACACAAGTATATGGATTTTTAGATTCTCAAACACCAATTATTGTTCCCAAACTTATTGAAATATCTACATCTAAGGGTGGGGAGACTAATGGATCTGTCGGATCTTTTTCTAAAGGTGAAACAATTTTAGTGTACGATCCTGTAGATACAAGCAAACGTATAGGAAAGATTAGATTATGTTCACCGGATCATAAAGAAGGTCCTATTAAAAAACCGACAGAAACTTATCTATATGTGCCATCAAGTCATGGTGAAATTGAACTTGGAAAAGAATATACTTCTTCAACACCAGTATTGAATATTGACACGAGAGGTCTTTCCGAACGAGCTCAAGGAAAATTTAGTGGTTATATAAAGAAAAATTCTAAAATTGTAGGCAAAAAAAGTGGTGCTGTAGCTTTTGTAAAAGGTGATATAAGATTGATTACCGATGTTTTTGGTGGTGTTATTGGAACTTTCTTTATTGAAGATCCATATGATACTCCCACACCAGAGGTTAGATTTAAAACTGGATCAACGGAGTTTACACTTACCACAAGTGAAAATAATGTTAAAAGTTTACCAGGTCAACAAAATGTAGTAAGAGCTGCAGCAACTTATGAAACTGGAGGAACTGTTGATCAATGGGAGCAGCAGAAATTTAAAAGAGTAGATACTACAACTATTGAATCCAAGGTTAAAGTATCTGGTAGTGTCGGTGCAACATTAACTACTCAAAATCAACATACACATGTTGAAGAGGCAGAGTATTTTGATCCTGTAGCACAAACATTTGTTGTTGGTGGTAATGTAGAAGCACCTTCGGCAGTTAATCAAAATAATGATAAAGATGGTGCATTTTTGACCGCAGTTGAAGTATTTTTTGCAACGATAGATGAAGAACATCCAGTGAGATGTCAAATTAGAACTGTAACTGGTGATGACAGACCTTCTAGATTTGTATTGGCAGAAAAAGAGTTGAGACCAAAAATTTCAAAAAATGGTGCAATTATCGACAATATATTAACTTCTGATGATGCCTCTATTCCAACAAAATTCACTTTTGATGAACCCATATATTTGGCACCAGGAACGGCATATGCAATTGTATTAGTCGCAGAAAAATCTGTAAATTATACTGTTTGGTTGGCAAATCAGGGAGATAAAATTGTCAATCCAGAAGCTTCCAGTGCAGCTCTTACTGAAAACTTTAGTGTATCTGGCAATGAAGTAGTTGAACAGACACAATATACTACTCAATATGCATTAGGTTCATTCTTTAAATCACAAAATGGTGGTTTATGGACAGAAAACCAAAGACAAGATCTTACATTTAGATTATATAAGGCAAAATTTACTTCTCAATTAGGAACTGTATCATTTAACAATCCCCAATTAGATGAAAGTAATGGTTATGTAAAAGAGTTGAGAAGTAATCCCATTAGAACATTACCAAAAACTGGAAAAATTGGTATTCAAACATCTGGTAGTTTAACTTCGACACTTGTTGCCGGAAGAAAGATTGCATCTCCAGACACAAATAAAGTTGGAAGTGCC
>MDSW01119965.1_pt1 | contig 22538 bp, 19 predicted proteins | sample 811171 | NCBI WGS metagenome assembly MDSW01 (sample SAMN05326641, study PRJNA326480) | marine metagenome | isolation source: seawater | place: Atlantic Ocean: North West | collected 2012 | reverse complement strand
GTGCCACTAGTTCCAGAAGTTCCGCTTGTTCCAGAGGTGCCACTAGTTCCAGAAGTTCCGCTTGTTCCAGAGGTGCCACTAGTTCCGGGTTCACCTTTGTCGCCAGTTCGAGCAAAAGTAATTAATATGTCTTCATTATTATTAAACGAAGGAGTAAAACCTCCTATACTACCTGAAACATAAGAACAAGTTACATCATAGTAACCAGAATATTGAGTAACAGCTGAAATAGTATATAAAGCAAAATCTTCTGGATTATATTTTTTTGAAATTCTAAAATGACCCTTAATTGTAGAAGTAGAGTCATCTATAGTTATTAAAAAGTTATCAATATTTGTACCGTTTACATCTTCATCATCAATATACAAATGATCAGCAGAAGATATAGTAGCATTATTTAACCTTAAAAATCCAGAACCGGGATCACTGTTAACTGAAGAATTACTAAATGTATAATCAAAAGTTGCGCCGCCAAAATTACCGTCTTGACCAGATGATCCTGAAGAACCGCTGGAACCACTAGAACCAGAAGACCCACTTGTACCAGATGTACCAGATGTGCCACTAGTTCCTGAAGTTCCAGATGTACCGCTGGTTCCTGAAGTTCCGCTAGTACCAGAGGTTCCTGAAGTTCCGCTGGTGCCTGATGTACCACTAGTCCCACTAGTCCCTGATGTGCCAGAAGTACCTGATGTACCGCTGGTTCCAGAAGTTCCGCTGGTTCCAGAAGTTCCGCTGGTTCCAGAAGTTCCGCTGGTTCCAGAAGTTCCACTTGATCCTGAATCACCAGTTCTAGAAAAACTCAATATGCAATCATCACCATTTACAAAAGGATTAGTTTCTGAGCTTGAAATTCTTGTTACTAAAATTTTAAAATATCCAGAAAACTCAGTAGATGTTGTTAAGCTAAAAATGATAAACTTTTCTGGATCAAATATTTTAGATATTTTTACATGACCACTAACTCCGCTATTTGAATCATCAATAGCTCTTAAAAAAGCGCTAAGATCTGCACCTTCTAAACTTTCAGAATTTATGTTAATCCTAGAAGCTAAAGATTGAGTAGAAGAATTGAATTTAAAATCTCCTGCTCCCGGGTCAGTGTCTAAAGTATTGGTAGAAAAATTGTATTTAATCGAAATTCCACCGTAATTACCATCTAAACCTGAGGTGCCACTTGTCCCTGATGTACCACTTGTCCCTGATGTACCACTTGTCCCTGATGTACCAGCTGGTCCAGTAGCACCTGTATCACCTTGTGGACCTAAAGCTCCTGAGGTGCCGCTAGTGCCTGATGTCCCAGAAGTGCCGCTAGTGCCTGATGTTCCAGAAGTACCAGAAGTGCCACTTGTTCCTGATGTGCCGCTAGTCCCTGAAGTACCAGAAGTACCACTAATACCTGAAGTACCGCTACTACCCGAAGAACCCGCTGGACCTCTTGCAATGGTTTGAGCAGTGGCACCAGTACTAACTTGGGAGGCCAAATTAACATCTATTGGATCACCTGAAGATAAATTTACGTTAATTTCTCCCATAAATTATTCCTTATAACTGAGTAACATCAGCTTTGACGTTTAGCCTAAACTCAAAAAGAGTTCTATTATATACTCCACTAGCGGTACCTCCTTCTGTAGTAAAATGAATATCTCCGTATAAATTTAAAGGAGGAAAGCTTTTAGTTTCATCCCCGGGAATTGAAAAATATACGGCTCCACTCTGTGGAGCAGCGTATTCAACAGTAGGAACAAATTGATAAATTAAATCTCCATCGGGATGAGCGCGAAGTTCACCAGTGCAAACAAGACCCGTAAAATCATCAACAGAAGAAGATAAATTTATAGTCTGAGTCTCAAGCCTGTCGCCACGAATTACAGTAAGTTGCGTTGCCACATCTTACTTTACACTTAATACAATAAAAAAAGAAGAATAACTAAATTTCTCCAAGTATTTTTAAAGCTTTTTGATGCTCTGGATTATTAGGGTCTAAATGAACAGAAGGGTTTTCGGTCATCATTCCAATAGTACCCTTGTTAGTAGACCTAAATTCTCTTAATAGTTTATCTTTGATATCTTGCCTAGAACCGCTAGCAAAAATGCCGATCTTTTCACACATATGTTGCAAATCAACATTAGTCATTTCTTTCAGCTTTTCTTTAAAGATTTCTAAACTTGTTGTGCCAAAGGGGTTTGCCTTTTCAATTCCTAAAGCTTTTTCCATTTCCCTAACTTTTGTGATGTCAGGATCTTCATGAACTTTACCGTCAGCAAAGTTTAAGTTATCTAATTCAGACTTCTTATTTTTGGTAGATTTTTTGGCCATATATATATAATAAAATAAAATTTTAAAATTCAATAAAAAAGGGTGCTACCCTTATGAGTAGCACCCTCTGAGTGGATCTGATTGATATTAAACGATAAGACCAACGAGTGCGCGACTGTCGAGGACCATACGGCCTTCTTCAAGAGCACCGAAGTAACCAATCTTGTTCTGACGAAGAGTGTACTGATCGTCAGCTTGTAAGTTGAATTCAGAACCTGAATCAGCGTCAACTGCAACAGCACGAATAAGAGAATCGCGAGATCTGTCAAGACCAACAACGACTTGCTCTGTTGCTTGAATTGCTCGCGCTGTACCACTGTTAGCATTAACAGCGTAGTTATCAGCGTAAGCAGTGTTGCCATCTACAGCTCTGAAGATTGTATCAAACTTCTTACCAACGCCAAGTTCTAAGATTTCCATAATGGAAACACCAAAGAACTCAGGTAAACCAGACTGATTGAACATCTGACTACGAACAGAATCAGGAGCAGCAATACCAGCTCCATCACCAGCTGCAGGAGCAGAAGTTAAATCTGGACCTTTAGTTGAAATAGGATTGTAAGCCATTCCACGAAGCTCTTCAACGATTTCAGGGGAAACGATGAGATCTGTTAAACCTCTACGAGCTCCAGAAGGAGTGCCGCCAACAAAAGAAGCGTTGTTTCTCTTGATCTTAGTGAATAACTTGTTGAAGTCACTCAAGACAAAACGACCAGCAGCAGCAGAGCGGAAAACGTGATAATTATCAGCAGCTGTTGCACTATTTCCTGTTGAAGCGGTTGCTAAAGCAGTCATAAGAAGGTTAGCAGAAGTTCTTTCTTGCTTTAACATAACTTCTTGAGCTACGCGAGTGAAAGACTTGCTAACAACATCAAGACGACTCTTGGAAGCATACTTCTTGTCAAAAGCAACAGCGCTATCTAAACGATAGGTTGCGATTTTGAGTTCAGAAGCAGTAGGCTGAACGATATTCTGAGGAAGACCACCAGCAACGGACTGACTGTAAACCTTGATGTAATCTTCATCTAAAACATCATAGTATAAGTCGAGAGGAATTGAAGGATTGTCTTCAGCGTTGAATTGTAAACTTGTGAATAAGTTAGAAACAGTTGGAGCATTATTAATAACTTCAGCTAAAACTGGACCAATGAATTCAGCCAAGGCGACTTGCGCGTCAAAGGCTACTTCACGGTTTTTAGATGCCAAAGCTTTGATTAACTCAACCTGTTCGTCTGTTCTCTTTAAAACTATCTTCATATTATTAAATTTCTAAGGGTTAGACGATGTTAGTTGTAACACAATCAATCTGGACCAAGGCATATTTACCAGTGCCCGTACCAGCGAACTGATCACTTTCACCATTCTGAGAAGAACGTGAACCGGTAGCTAAAATTCTGCCAACAGCAGCTGTAGGAGTGGCGCTAGAAAGAACACCAGAAACCTTACCTGCGGTAGCAGAAATAACTAAGTGAGAATTAGGAACCATGTTGGCGTCAACCCAATCAATGGCCGCGTCATCTAAAGTGAAGAGACCGCGAGTTGCAACAGGAACTGCTTGACCGCTTAAAACGGCTTGTAATTCTGCAGCTTTAACAGGATTGTAGAGGAGCTTTTCTCCGTTTTCATCCTCTAAGATGGTTTGATTTAACGTAATACCAAGAACCGGAGCGTCATTGGTAGCCGCTGTGAAAGTTAAAGGTACTGAGGGATACTGAGCAGCGCCAACAAAAGGGTAATCAGTCTTACCTAAGTAACCGTTAGTAGCATAAGTAATTGGATCATTGTCCAAGTTACCGGCTGAAACTTTTACGAATACACCAGCTGAACCATTACCATTTGTAGATGGAGATGTATCAGCAGTGTCGCTTGCAAACAAGTTAACTACGTCTTGCTCGCTGTACTGTCTGAATGGATATAATCTTAATGCCATAACTTTTAAAAGTTAATTGTTATATTTTCTTTTGAAAAAGCCTTACTTAACTTGTCCTTCCAAGAAACCTTCTCTTCAGTAGGCTCGATATTCTGAGCAGGTAAAGAAGCTTCTTCAGTCTGAGCATTTGCTAATGCAGTCTCAACTTCGACTTCAGGTTCAGGAGCTTCGGTTGCTTCTGCAGATGCTTCAGCAACTTCAACTTCTTCAGTATTCTGAATTCTCTTAGCTAATTCAGCTTCTAATCTTTCTTGGAAAATCTTTTCTTGCTCATCCTTGAATGCTTTGCTCTTGTGACGATAAATCACAGTCAGTTTTTCTTGGTAAGAAGCAAAAGCTTCTTCTGAGCTATCTAAAGTGTTTAATTCTTCAGCTAACAACTTACGGTCAGCGTCATCAAAATCGTATTCTGTGTCTAAGATGCCCATTCTGGAATTAAATAATTCCTGTGCAGCTTGCGCAGAAAGAATAGATTCTAACTCGTTAATTTTAGAAAGAGCACTATCTAATTTTTCGCCATTTTCTGCTAAACTCTTTTTTAAGTCTTCAGCTTCAGCAACAGCAGTTGCCTTAGCTTCTTCAGCTGAAGCGATTTTAGATTGAATTTCTTCGCTCTTTTCCTTAATGCTTTCAGCGATTTTTGCAGAGATGTTCGCAACTGCCTCTTCGCTGAATGATTCTTTCGTCTGCTTTTCAGCAAGGACGGTCTTTAAATCTGATAATATCTGTTCTAAATCCATAATATTAGTTTTGGTTATATTTACAGGTTGTTTTTTATTTTGTGAAAAATTTTCGCGAATTTTTAATACTTCAGGTGTATTATTATCCACCTCTGTATCACTCGCATCGTTTTTATCCATTACATCTTGAGTTCCATCTCCAACAATTACGCCATTTACGTTTGCCGCAGGGTTGGTTGTAAAACCGATACCTAACGGATAAATTCTTCCAGTTACAAGGCGATAAACTGGCGTTCCATCATCTGTGAACCCAGTACCATCAAAACCTCGCAGATATTTTTTAAATTCATTTATTTGTTCTTTTTTAGTAATGATTTCAGCTTCGTTAAGCTTATCACTACCCAAAGCGATATTATAATCATTGAATCCTATCTCCCAGCTTGCGCTTATTTTTTGATACAAGTTTGAATCAGGATCATTAGATTCTAAAAGTGCTTCAGCAAAATCTTTATCTACAGTTTTATAAACAACAGCAGCTAAAGCAATATTAAAAGGATCTAAAGATCCCTTGACATCTTCATCTGTTAAAATGTTATTTTCCCCAAAAGAAGAAAAAGCTGAATTAACAATGTGACCTACTACTTTTTGTTTTTTATGTTCTATGTTAGTAGGTTTATGCGTAAAATAATTTTTAAATTCAATAGCGGTATCAGTGTCAATCCCATCACCATTTTTGTTAAAAGCGTTAACAACAGCACCATTAAATGCTGCCCCAATTAAATCTACATTCTTTTCTAAGTTAACTGACTTAGGTATTAAACCTTTGATAGGTTCTAACGATGCTTGAGACAACAGTAAATTATTATCAAAATTTACTGAAGCAGTAACAACATTATTGAACCGCGTTATGTACTTATACATAGTAACTATTACACTTATTTTTTATTACTGTGATATAATAAAGCAGCTGCATACGTGTTTAAATCATGTTCTGCTGCCAGATCTTGCACAGCTTTCATCACACCTAACTTATCCAATGTGGAAGGATCTTTTAAAACGTTTTCGGCAGTGTTGCTCCAGCTATCACTTTCTGAACCTATAATAATAGCCTCACTAACACTTTCAGCTAATTTCTTTTGATCTTTTGTTAAACGTTTCTTGTTATACTTTTGTTTTAATAAATTTTGTACATTAGAATATAATTCTTTAGTTAAATCAAAAACCCCCGCTATAGCTTCTCTTGAATAAACATTAGCTTTAGTTGTTCCAATTGGACGGCCAACTTCATTAGGAACGCTATTTTTAACTGGATTAACATCTGGTTTTGGCTCGTCAACTGAATCATCACCGGGAATAGGAGGGGCTACGCTTGGTACACCACCAACAATAGGATTATAAAATCCCCTCTTTCTTTGTTCGACAAATTTTTCTTGGGCAGCTTCTAGCTCTGAGTTGGTAGGGTAAATTCCTGTTTCAATAACTTTTATACCTTCTTCTGGAGGCAGAATTCCAAGTTCCATCATTCTTGTAACAACTCTATTGAACTGAGTTTCATCTTTAATGGACACTTCTTCAAATTTAGCAATAGGACATTTTCCTTTAAAACCTAAATTTCTAAATATTAATTCCATTTCTGGCTGCAAGAAATCATTTAAGAATGCGTTTCTAGCTTCTCTTAGTCTTTCAAAAAATACTTGAGCTTTAATTGTAGTATTAGCGAACTTTTCAGAACCAATTAAAATATTCTGTAACCCTTCTTTAATATCTTCGTTGACAATTTTATATTTTTCATACCCTAATACTTTATTCATATCAGGAATAATAAAATCCGCTTTGGTTGTATAATCTGCAACTAGTACGCGGCCAACTGACTGATTACCTAATAAAGATTGCATCGCAGAAATGTTCTTGTGATTGATACCACCCTTGGAAGGCTCAGTTCCTAAAGTTATAAGAAGAATAACATTTTCAATTGTACGACAGATCGCTTGATCTATCTTTTTCATTTCTAACTTAAAATTAATATCATCCAAAACAGCAAAACCAAATGGAACCGCAAACGGCTCATAATCTTGCTTTTTATAAAAAGAATAAATGACATCTGTTGGATTAAGTTGTATTTTTAAACCATCCTGCGACCATTGGCCATTTTTAATTTTGTCTTGAGCTTCTGAATCTAAACTTTCAAAAATAATTTTATCATGCTCGTTTTTAGGGTTTTGTAATCTCTCTAATTCATATTCAGAAAGTACTTTTTGATAAATAACTTGCTTCCAAGAAGTGGATCTATTAGCAACAACGTAAAAAGGGTTAAGCAAAGTGTATTGAACAGGAATAGAATTTTTTACATCATAAGGTGTTGGATAATTATAAATTTTTTCTGTATTATCATAAGAACCATCATTCGCATAAGATTTTAAAATAGATTGAAAATCATCTAATCCAAATTTGGCATTTAACTTATAAAAGAAAATATTACCACTACGATAGTACTCTCTGAAGTACTGATCTTTTACTCTCCACATTTTTACGTATTTCATCCACTTGTGGAAAAAATCTTGAGCTTTTGAACTGCCACCTTCTAAAGTGATTTCAGCGTTTGAAAACTCAGACATGATATCAACAGCGTTACGAAAAATTGATACATTTGCATAAGCTTTTTGACACAACTCGATAGCATCTCTAACGTTATACCCATTAATAGACATTTCGAAAGGCAATAAACCTTCTCGAATATTTGCGTATCTGTGCATTTTGGGAGCTACAGAAGTTCTATTTCTTCTTAAATTAGTAGAAGAAGCGCCACCGTTTCTTGAATAAGCTGCAGCTTTACTATCAAAATTGTAAAATGGATCTCCCACTAATTGAGGTTCTGAAGACTGATCTTTTATCAAGTCTTCCAAAGAACTATTGTTACTTTCGTTTCCTGATGAAAACTTATCCCAATAATTTGATCTTTTTGTATATTTACGTGGCATATCTATATTATAATTACACAAAGTTACTTTCAAAGTGACTTTTTAACTTTTATTTTAATTAATAAACATCGGCGTAAAAGTCGCTGCAACCTCTTCTACTTCAGTATTGTTCATGTCGTAGTAAATTTTCGCCAACCAATTCCCTAATACTAAAGCCGAATAACTATCTTTTCTCGGTTTATCTGGACCAGTCTTTCTTCTTAAATTCGGCGGCAAATCGAAACTTTGTGTACCTTGAGCTGTTGTTGTTATTTGAATAAGTGCGCATTCAGTTTTTGTTAACAAAATCATATCTGTTAAATGTTCAACAAAATCAATCATTTTTGCTTCTTCGTTTTGTTTATCCGAATCTGCAGTATTTGAGAACTTCATTTGTAAAATACCTATTTTCTTTTTTGTTTGAGATCTAAAGTTATTATCTATAGCCCTACTGCCAAAAAATATTCTTCTGTGATCAAAATTTGCCTGAAGCAACTCGTTAGCTGTTCTAATCCAACTAGAAGTTGGCTTTCTCAAAAATACGTATTTATAATCTGATTTATTGTATTCATTTTTGGCCATTGTCAAGTTTTGAGGATAGTCTTCTGGTTTTTCAAATTCAGTAACAATTTGTTTTAAATTAATTCCTTCACTTTTAAATAATTCACTCTCATTACAAGAGTTCATAAATTGCACACCACCGTTGTAATCCATACACACGGCAATAACATTAAAATTCTTTAAAATATATAAAAAGTATTTAATATGGTCTTTTAAAGAACTGCCCGATAAAGCATAAGAATGCACCAATGTACTAATTTGTTTTTCTTGATTTAATTTTAAAACTTGAATTGCAAAATCATCAGAAGATTCTGTTTCAGACCATGAGGGGTCAACCGCTACAATATATTCGTCTTCCGGTTTCCCAACGACTTCTACAGAAGGTGATTCTCCGTCAGGAACAGTACATAACGCCATCTTAGATATCTTGAAATACCCAGAACTATCATCAGTGAATTGAGCTCCGAATTCCCTCATGAACTGAGACTCACTCATTGTTGCCTTTGCTTGATTAATAAGATTTTGATCGTATAGCTGAACAGGAGCGCAGTCATAACTAAACTGCATAACACAGCGTCGCGTCCGTTCGCCATTCTTGGGATTAAAAATCAAATTCTCATACTGTTCGTATAACTTGTATAAATATTCAAATTTAAAAGAAGCAGATGAAAGAGCGATTAATTTATTGTTGGGCCACTGATACCTATCCTCTTCAGTAAGCTTACCTTGCTCGATCAATCTACTTTCCACTTGATATAGTTCTTCTCTTTGTGTGGGATTTTGAACAACAGATAAAAACGGCACTATAACTTCATTATAAATACGTTCTGGCATAAGCAAGAACTCATCAATAATAATACGATGAAAACGAAATCCACGTAGCTTTTCACCATCACCTAAAGGCAAAGCACGAATTCTACTTTTACCTATTTCCATTACCCACTCGTCATTACTTTTTGAAACATGAGTGATACATTGTTTTAATAAATAAGCTTCTGGTTTTGCGGCAATATCTTCAATCTTTTTAAATATCATTTTAGACTGACGGAACGACCTTGAAAGAATACCTGTTTCAACACCTTGATTTAAAATCGCATCAAGCACAGCGTAAATACCAGTTGTATAACTTTTACTCATTCCGCGAGACCACACACCTAAAAAATAATCTGTCTCCAACATGCTTTTAATAGCCATATGCTGAAACGGAAATAATTGAACTCCTGTTATTAGATCTGTAGCAAAAGTAGTATTGTTTCGTAAAAATTGATAAAACAAAAGCTTAGCTTCTTTCTCTTCTAAGAAACCTTTCTTTTTTAACAACTCTTCATTACTAATGAATTCTTTTTTTCTTGGTATTTGATTACCTACTTCCCAGCTCATGATCTAAATAATATTGTATATCTACATTCCATAAACGATCTCCCAAATGAATAAGCCTTGGAATAATATCTAAAGATTTTTTTCTATCACCTGTAAAAATAAATTGCACATTTCTAGGATATTTGTGACTTAAATGCCGCATGTTATGAAACACATACTCTAAACTTGTTTTTCTTCTAAATTTTTTATGATTAGATTTTATTTTATTTATGGTTGTTTCTATCACCACAAACAAATAACTTTCTAGCTGTACTGCTTTTTGTATTTCTCTTTCAAACCGGCTAACCCCAGAAGCTAACGTACCTAAAAAATCACCTTCACTTTTTCTATCCACATATGTATAAGTATACTCTCCATGACTATTTAAATAATCACCTACATATAATTTTTCTTTTCTAAATTTTTTAAACGGCAATGGATCTTGTTCTCTGGTATCTATTAAAATTTCAAAATCAGGAACATCTGAATAAAAATCTGATGGCAAAGGTTTATTAAATAAAGGTTCTTTACCTATAGCTGCACAAGCTTTACTGTAAGATTTAAAATGTTTTTTAAATACTTCTACAGGAGGTAAATCTAAAGTCTTCAATTCATTGTGAAACGGCGCATACTCATATTCTTTTTCTTCTATTCTTTTTGAAAGTAATTCCAGACATTTAGCTTTAACTAATTCAGTGTCAGCATTTTTTTCCCAAATTAATAATTCATTTAAATCAATAAATTCTTTTTGGAAATATTCTTTTTTATTTGTAAATGGAATTTGTTTTTTATAGTAAGTAGAATATCTAGGATAGTATTTGCAGTAATATTCTGCTTGATACATTCCATGCTTTTTTAAATGAGCGTGAAATGATTTGTCAGAAGAAAATTTATTTTCGCATATCGCGCACTTTATCATATAGCATCCTCCTTAGAAACACCCAAGATACGAGCTTTCCAAGAAGACATGTTTTCCATTTTTTCCGCTTCATCTTCGACGGCTTGTTTTTGCATTTCAGCAATTTGAATCATCATGCTTCGCTCTTTCTCGTCTTGAAAAAGTTCTACGAGGTTTAAAATAGAAGCGTTTTTTTGATTGTGCCGCTCGACTCTCTTTGCTCTCTCACCGTTTAGTTTTTGAATACTCTGATCAATACGTCTAGCGCACTGATTGTACTCTTCGCTGATAGTTTTTAAAATTTCAGTCAAACGAATTGTTAAATCATTTTGCTCTTGGGTTTCGTTGAACATGTCGTTAACCTTATTCTTCTTAATATCTATCTGCCTTAAGTTGATGTAATCCATGCAAACATTTATGTACAAATTAATTTCATCAATTGTTAAATCAGGCTTATCCCAAACAGCTCGAACAAATTCCGCTTCAAATAAGTCTTTATCCTGCGCACTCATGTAAGAATCATAATTTCCGACAAAACGCGGACTGCCCAGATAAATTAAAAGTCTCTCTAAACATTTTCGATGCTGTAAAGATAATTTATCTTCATTTAAATTCTGACCCACCAATTTATTAACTTTATTCAAAGCTGTTTTTAAAGATCTAGGCACAGAATATTTCTGATTCACACCAGATTCTGACTCGTTTAAAAACTGAGGATATTTTTCTTTTACGTATTTATGAACCGCCCTGTACTCTGCAGTAATATGAATTTGTAAATTTTCGATGCCTTGAAATTTCTTATTAAACAACAATTCTGTTATTTGCTTTGGCCCCATGCCTGATTCAATATTTTGATCAATAAAATTTCTTTGGTTCTCTGATAAAACTTCTTTTACTGGAGAAAATCTATCTTTCTTTTTCTTGGGTTTGATAAAACCTGTTTCAACTAAAAAAGCTCTAACTTCTTTAGCTTCTTTTGACCTGCCAGTTAAATTTTCTTTTTTATGCACTAAATTAGCTATGACGATATAATCGCTTAGCCCTTCTTCTATTTTTTTATTAATAAATAATTTTTGATCTTCTGATAACATGATCACTCTGAAAATAAATCGTTGTCACGCAATAATTTTTGCGCTTTGTTATACAACATTTTTTTTAAATTTTTTATTTGTTTATATCCCGCTTTTCTCCCACGCTCGTTGGTTTTAAAATTTAATATTTTAGCAACTTGATCGTCGCTTAAATTATCCATGAAAAACAATTTATAAACCATAAACTGTTTATCGTTTAAAACGCCCCTCATTAAATCATGCATTTTCTTTTCCGCTCCTACATAATCATAATCAACTGTAGACTCAAAAGACATGTAATAATTTTGGTGGTTTTCCAAACTTACAGTCATTTTTATATCATAAGCAGGTTTTTTTAATTTCTCCCATTTAGCGTATAAGGGGCATTCATTACATTGAACTTTGCTAGGAGTGAAACCACAAGAATCCTCGTATACGACTTCAATACCTTTGCTAGTATTAAAAGGGCAAGACAAACAAGGTTTGGCAATCGAGGTGTAATTGTTTCGAATTATATTTCTTATTTGGTTTGTAGCGATTCTGTTAACCCAAGGCTCTATAGGTCTTGACTGATCCCATAGATGCCATTTTTTATATATATGTAATTTTATTATTTGTTCAATATCTTCAAAATCGAACCATGCAATAGCTTTTAAACGCCATTTAGATTTTCTTTTTTTTATAACTTCGTCAATTTTTTCATACATTTCTTCAAAAGTCTTTTTTTTAGGTTTCATCAATATCTTGCATACCCCTAGGAGCACATTCCTTTAAAGACTCCGCTAGATATTCTTCTTGGGTTAATTGTTGAGCTTGAGTTGCAGGTCGATTCAATTTGTCGTGTTCGCTAACTGGGTTAGATTTTAAAATATCTTCCCCTTTAAAAATATTGTTTCCGCCGTTTTGGATTTCATAAGATAAACCCTTAGGTCTACTAAAAGAGTTTGGTTCATCATGATGAATTTCCACATGTTGACTTTGTTGTCTAGGTGCTGCAAAGTTAGATAAAGGACTGCCACACGCAGAACAAAACTTAGAACCCACAGAATGTTTAGATCCACATTGCGAACAAAATATATTACTCATTGATATATTATATCAACTTTTGATTATTTATCTAATTTCTTAAATACATTAACTATATATTTTAAAATCTCACTTCTAACAATGTCCGTTTCTTCAAATTCAAAACAATGAATACCTTTCGCTTCACTTTCTTTACTTTTAAATAAATCGTATATTTTAGTAAACCCAGATTTCATGCCAATGTCTGACTGCATTGAGTCGCCACAAATAAACATCTTGGTTCCCTCCCCTATACGCGTTAAAAGCGTTACAAGCTCCTTTGTAGAGTAGTTTTGGGCCTCGTCTGCTATAATCACCTTATCGTTCCATGTAGCGCCTCTCAGGAAGTTTACAGGAAACGCTTCGATATACCCTTGATCTTCTAAATACTTAGATTGAGTAACAGGAAGTAATTCATCTAACTTATCATACAATGGCATCATGAATGGATTGAATTTTTCATCTACAGTTCCGGGCAAAGAGCCTAAACCTCTTTCTCCTGCTTCTGCGATTGTTCTGATGTATTTTATTTCGTACTTTGGATTTGCGTTCAGTAAATGTAACGCGCAATAAACTGATAAAAACGTTTTTGATGAACCTGCTACCCCGTTAATAAAAATTATTTTTGTATCATGCTGGAAAGCTAACTCCACTAAACTTTTTTGTTTTTCTGTTAAATCAAATTTTTTAATTTGTAATTTAACTTGTCTGAACACATTGTCGTCTAAAACTTCTTTTATTGTCCCTTTTGGTTGCCTACGTTTTTTTGTTGACATATTGTAGTATTTGTTACACTATATGTGTATGATTTTTCACTGCCTAAGTGTTCCTTATTCTCCTACGAGAAAAGAAAACTCACTATGTGCATTTACACAAAAAGTTTATAAATTTTGCAAAGAAATGACTAAACGTGGTCATACTGTATATCATTATGGTCACGAAAACTCTAAAGTGACATGCACAGAGCATATAACCGTAACCAACGACGAAATATTAAAAAAAAGCTACTCAGATTTAAGTAGCTGGAAGACGAAAGGTTACAACCAGCAAACAAAAACAGAATCTGTAAAAATATTTAACAAAAATTGCGAAAGAGAATTAAATAAAAGAATAAAGTCAGAAGATGAATTTATATTATGCTGGTTTGGTTTTGCTCACCATGAATGCGTAAAAAAATTTATCAGCAAAGCGATAGTTGTGGAACCAAGCATAGGATATGATTCAATGTTTGCCCCTATTAAGATTTTTGAAACTTACTCCCAGATGCATAAATTACATGGAGCGCAAAAATCAAATGTAAAATTTAATTCAGAATTTGTAGTATACCCGGGATTTGAAAAAGAAGACTTTTTATTTAAAAAACAAAAATCAAACGTAGCTTTATTTTTGGGCAGAATGATAGAGCCAAAAGGGGCTCAAGCTGCGTATGATATGTGCAACGCTATCGGCCAAGAAATATATTTTGCTGGGCCAAATATATTAGAACTGAAAGATACCAAATATTGTAAGATGCTTGGTTTTGTAGAACCTGAAAAAAGAAAGAAATTATTATCTGAAGCTAAATTTTTATTAGCGCCTAGTTTTTTTATTGAACCATGTAATTGGACCGTGATAGAAGCTCAGTTTTCAGGAACTCCGACTATAACTACAGACTTCGGAGGCTTCACCGAAACAGTTAAACAAGGATACACTGGATTTAGATGTTCGACTTACGAACAATTTAATTTCGCAATAAGAAAAGGTTGCAAGGAAATTAATCCTGAAAATTGTTTAAAAAACGCTATGCATAATTTCACTATAGAAATACAATGTAATCATTACGAAATGATTTTTAAATCTTTGAATTAATTAACCCATTAATAATTATTTCTGTATAAAAGTCTTTGTGGCTCCAAAAATAATCTGTTATATCAACCATATCTACAGAATATAATTTAAAATCAATATCATCATCTTCTTTCATTTTATTTAGAACTTCATATCCATCCGCTCGCCCTAAAGCTGAAGTTTCCGTGAAATGCACCTCACCCGCAAATTTATCTACGCTGCGTTTAAATAAATCATACTCATCTTTTAGGAAAAGTCTTTCATAACCTTCTATATCGAACTTTAAAAAATTTATTTTTTTATTTATAATTTTCACTAAAGACTTGAAAGTTAACGAGTTCACATCTTTAGCGGGTAAATCATGAAAAATAGATTGAAATTTTTCGACATGAAATTTATCACTTAAAAAAGAATTAATTATAAAAGGATCATCATCTTCTTGCAGGTAATCATAAAAATCTTTGACGCAATCTATACTAGCGTCTAACCCAATATAATTAATATTCAAATGCCTGTTCAAAAAATAAAAAAATCCTTTAGAACAGCCTAAGTCTAAAACGACATCGTTTTCTTCTACTTTTTGAAATCTTTGATATTGATTTAATTCAAACATTTCATTTTCCACAAAACCGTATGAAGATAACTCTTTTTCACTCATAATCTTTATATGACTTTTCTTCAACAAATTCAGATTTACTTTCTAAATTTATTTGTTTTTTAATTTCAGAACGTTTGTCATTTGTGAAATAAACAGATCGCGCTAAATCAATAAATTCTTGATCGAATTCTTTACTTCTTTCTTTGTTTCTAATTTCATCCTCAATTTTCCATAGAGCTTTATTAACTAAATACAATTCATGATATAAATTATCTGAATAATTAATCTCCTCAGAAGCCTCCTTTAAAAAATCATATTCTTTTATAATATTAGCTCTTTTATCTTTATCATATATATGCTCTAACTTTAACCTCAAAATTGTAATTTTATCTAAGATTTCTCCGTTTGAAACTTCTATTTTCATAAATTATGATCTTGTATTAAATTATCTATATTTTCTTTCACTATTTCAAAAGAAATTTTACTAGAGCATTCAAAGTTTTTATTTTCTGGGCACCACATCCAATTTGAAGAATCAAACGAATGTTTTGGATCGTGCCAGCAATTATTGCAGACATTTGTATTTTGAACATAATATGGCGTATCAAAATGATACTCAGGTTTCAAAAACCCACAAATCATAACAACTGGTTTTTCGCAAGCCCACGCTAACCAAGATAAACCAGAACTCAAACCAATCATAAATTCAGAATGATGCAAACAATTGATTATATCTGCCATGGACTTGCCGGGATAATGTAGAGCATTTTTTGGAATGAAATTCATTTTCTGCTCATTACCGTAACTTGAGTACCTATCGACACAAACAACTTCGTAACCTAAAGTTTTTAAATAGTCTACAGTTTTATTCCAACCTTCTGGATTATTCCAATATTTAAGTTGAGCTGTTGATTGTGTTGCTATGCAAACGTATTTTTTTTCAAACGGACTGTCTTTAAAATAAGTTTTATTTAATAATGGCTTTTTATGCGTTATGCTTTTTTCATCTACCTCCAGTATATCCGCAGCTAATTTCTGTAACGGAACAGAAAGATTTTCTTTTTTAAAACAACCCACCTTGATCGTTGTTTCATTTTCTTTGATTTGATCTTTACTTGAATAATCAATAAAATCAATCATGGAATATTCATCTTTATCAAATAAATGTTTGTGAGGTGTATAAAAGTTTACCTTTTTATTTTTGTTTAGTGCATATTGATTTACCACAGGAGTCCACCCCAAACAATCTCCTAAAGCGCCAGATTCATTAATTATATTTATGTCAGAGTCTTTTTTGTTTTCAAAATATAAAGTTGTCTTTTTGAAATTTGATAAGTTAGTTATCTCGACTCGCCCACAAGCACCCACTAAACCCTTTGACCACATATTGTTAGTTATTTTGTCTTTAAAACTAACCTGCCCTTCGCTGTTAAAAAACTTAACTAAATAATTAAAATTATCAGAACCAAGTATTTCAACTTTACCAATCGTATTTTCAAAACTATGTGTAATTTTGTTATTATCTTCTGAATGGATGTCTGAGGTTAACTTTGTCATAGATTCTAAATATTTATATAAATTATCGTTTTTAATATATGTAACTAAATCATTATCATCAAAATAATCAGAGTACACGTCCAACTTATTTAAGAAAGTTTTCATACCCCAGCTTAAAGCCTCTTTAAGAGAAATTGGATTAAGCTCTAATAACGAAGGAAACGCGAATAAATCCATTGCAGCCATGTATTCATCAACATTATCTTTTTCTCCATGGATTACGCAGCTATCAAGGCTCAATAAATTTTCCGGTATACCGCAATCATTTAAAAAACATGTATTGCCTATGAAATGAAATTTAATTTTTCTATCTTTTAATTTTTCAGCTAAAGTAAATAAATATTTTTGATTTTTATTTACCATAAATAAACCGACGTTAAGAACATGAAAATAATCTGGAGATAAACCTAATTTATTTAAAGCCGCCGTTCTTTCTGGACGCTGCTTTTTAGGAATTTCCATTTCTACAATTTTTTTAGGAATATTTAAATGCTCTGAAAGCTTAAGATGAAATGGTGAGCAAAAATGAAATTCATCTGGAATTAAAACTTTATTATTAAAATCAAATGTGGAATTATGACAAGTTTCAAATATTTTAAACTTGCGATCAGGGCTATATAAAAATTCTTTTAATTCATCAGTTAAAACTTTCAAAGAAAATACTTCAGCTATTTCGTTCAAGTGAATTTCATCTGGATTAAATAAATTAATATGTTTTATCAATTCGACGGTTCTTTTTTGGTAAGATTCATCAGAATCGTTTAATCTTCCGAAACTATAAAAGCATTGCGGTCCCACGATTTTTTCTATTTGGTTTCTTTGAACCACATAATTTCCATAGTAACAATATTCTACCACCGCAACTTCATGCCCTTCGTTTATTTTTTTCTCTATTAACCATTTTAAATAAGCTGGAGATCCACCAGTGGACAAGTGAGGGGCTAAAAATAATATTTTCTTTTTGAGAGTTATATTGTTGGTGTTATATTTTTTTTCTACAAACTGATGAACTTTTACGGGATCTGGATGACACTCAAAAGAATCTTTACCTTCTAAACAGTTTATTAAAGGGGGTACACCTTGAATAGTGCCCCACTCTTTGATTCCGTATTTTATATCAGAAGCGCAAAAAATGTCACAAGGTCCACTTATATATTTATATTTATAATCTTGCGATCCATTTCTGTAAGGAGCTCTTAATTTATTATTTAAAGAAGAACCTAATTGAACAATAAAAGTATCTGTTGTTCCAGCTATATGCAATAAACCAGAATCCATAGTAATTAAACAATTAGACTTGTTAATAACATGCCAACACTGAGATAAAGTTAACTGATTTGTTAAATCTAAACCTAAATTAATATTTAAGTTAATTGTTTTTTTATCTATGTCGTAAAAACCTGTTTCATGATCATTTTTTCCAACTAAAACTACAGGTATTTGAGATTGATTTAATAATTTTATTAATTGCTGCCAATTTTCTTTAGAGTAAGTTCTAGAAGGCCATGTAGATCCTACATGTAAAACTATATAGTTCTCGGGTAAGCCTTGTATTGGTTGGTATTCATCTGCGAAAAAATCATATTCCATATCTTTATCAGATAAACAAAAACCTAAATCCAAAGCGTGGAATTGTCTTATATCGATTGTAGCGTGTTTCTTTTCTATTCCCCGCTCATTTTTATCTCCTATACCCAAAAACGTCTCAAAAACCTCATGAGAGCCTTTTACAGATGATTTAAGGCTATTATACTCTTCAAAAGAATAAAGTTTAGAAACATATTTATTATTTTTAAATATTTCTTTGTTGTATGTTACAACATTTATCAAACTATCGTAGGATTTAGAAAGTTTTCTTAATGTTGGGGTTGCTGCTAAAGTATCCCCCAAAGACGGCGAGTGAACTAATAAAAAGTATTGCTTCATTTCTTTTGTTAAAAATTTGTAAACAGAGTTTGTTACTCTTCTATGGTAGAAGTAAAGGTTATCAATGTCTTGTTTTGCAGGGACGACACAAAAAGTTGTTAGCCTTTCTAACTGTGACTCAGGATTTTTTAATTTATCAACCATTAACTGCAACTCATCCTGTCCTCCTTCGATTACATTTATTAAAGTTTGTTTTAAGTTATCTTTAACTTTATCTCTCCATAGAAGACAATTGATTACAGTTTCCTCATGAAATGGCGCAAAATGCTGCCAATCATTGATAATTAAATCACTAAAACATAAATTAAACCATTCTAACAAAAAATTATAACATTTTATATTAAATAAAAATACTCCAGTTTGTAAATATGTGTTAGTTCTTAAATTTATATTTATTCCTAGTTTATGCATTAATGGAGCTTCTAAGGATAAATTCAAATCCATATCTCCATTTGCAAAAGGATTACCCCTACCATCAGACATCATCATGAATTCTTGACATGCGACATTCAGCAATGGGTGACTTACAATCCTTTCTGCGTTTAAAAATATATTATCACAGTATTTTCGCGCAAAACAATCTGAATCTAAGTAACAAAAATTATCTTCATCGGATATTTTTAGTAATTTTCCTTCTAAAATGTTTTTTATTAGCAATGGCTTTATAAATACGTGGAAAGATTTACAATTTTCGTCGAAAGAACCGGTGAAATCGTTTTCTTCAGCACCAAAAGCTTCAGCGGTATTAAATTTTACATTAATTACATTTTTAAAACGATTTTTATAATCAAAATCAACAGAAAAAAATAAAACCTTACAATTAGAATATCTTTCTAAAGATTTAAATAATCTTTCAGCATATTTTATGTATTTTTTATCACAATGTGTTATAAAATAATTCATATTAATAATTATTGAAGTTCACATGTATTTCTTCTTTTTTTAATATATTGTTATCTTTTATGAATTCAATTATGAAATAATTTTCAATTCTTAAATCTCTAGTGGGACCTATAAAATAATTCATATATAAATCAGCAACACAAGAATAAACTAAATTATTTTTATTGTCTAAAATATTTATTACATAATTATCTGGGTCAGTGATTGAAGACAAACGTATTATATTGTCGGCAACATCATATTTAACATCACATATATTTAATTCAGAAATTAAAGTTTTATGAAGATGAGGTAATTTTGCGTTTCTTTTTTCAAAAAATGTTTTGTTTATTATTAAATTATCTTTCGAATCAAATAAATAACCACATTTAGCATCTTGTTCGCCAGCATATTTTATATTTTGATTGTGTATTTTATCTTTTGTCCTCGGATCATCTTGTATCCAAGAATAGTGATTTATGAATGCTGTGTTTTTTTCAATTAAATGATAGTTTTGAGGCTGTAATTTATGCACAAGATCTCCATTTTGATATTTTAAATCACAGTCAAAGTAAAATTGTTTTACGCCGCCTCTTCTTTGTGTCCAATATATACAAAACTTATTAAAATCATCATCAATCCAATACGGATATTTCACACAGTAATTTTTAAAATACAATCTATAACAATCAGGATTAGGGTTTTCCTTGATATAAGACAAGATATTGCGTATATCTTTTTCTGTGTATATTTCATCACAATCAATAACCCAAATTAAATCAACTTTTTGATCTAATACATAATTCAACATGTAATTACGCCCTTGTTCTTCGGTCCACCTGTTTTGACCACAAGAATGTAATAAAAAATCTAAATCTTTACCTAATAATTTTAGTAAAGAATGAGAACCTTTCATGTCTTCAGGTTCTTCAGGAGATAATATGTACCGGCCATTAGTTGCCGCCAGTACTAAATTAAGTTCTTTTTTTAATTTTAACCACGGCTCCAAGCATTTATCAATGTATGATGCGCAATTATAAGCAGAAAATAATACTCCTATTTTCATTCTTCATATTTTATATGCTCATTAATAACAGTAGTAAAAAATGTAGTAAATCCTATATCTTCTATACTATCACACACTTTCATGTTAGATACGTACCTACCCGCAAATTTACATGTAAAAAACTTACCATCAGCATCAGGGTCCCTAACTTTATTGTAGAAATCTTCAGACTGTAATACCACCACTTCTGTTGCAGACATGTCTTCAGTATACTCATCGAAATCAACCGAATTGTAATACACTCCTTCATCATCAGGAATCGCAGCTCGTTTTTCCCGGTTCTCGTCTAGGTATACCATTAAATAGTCCATCGTTTATATAATACTAAATATGTCGGCGGCTGTCAAATAATATTTATCTTTTTTCACCTATTTCAGGACGCTTGTTTATTTTTTTTTGTTCTTTATTTATTTTTATTTTTTATTAATCTTGTTAATTTTTATTAAATGGGGGAGGGGTATGGGTTTTTATTATTTGAGATGGGTTTAGTTTGCCTAAAAATGAATTACATATTGAAGAAAATGTCCCCCCACCTATTTAGCAAAAGTCAACCCCGAAAATATTTTAGAAAAAGGGGGGAGTCTTGGCACACCAACTGCTGTAGGCAATGGGGGGAGGGGTAGGCAGATTAAAAATAATTAAAACTTTTTCTTGCAATCGTTGACGGATTCGACTACTTTATAAGTATGAAAGTTAACGGAACACTGACTGAGATCCGCAAGGAGTTCGCCGCTCACAACGCGCACATGAACGGACTGCTTCGCAAGGAAGAAGAAGAGAAGAACGCAGCTCGCAAGGCTCACCTCGCTAAGCCATACAAGCGCAGCACCAAGGCTCAACCTTTTAGCTGGGACGCATAAGATGAGTGCAGCACTTACCAAAATCACCAAGGACGAACTCCACAGTAGGTTGCAAGGCTGGTTGTGTGAATGCGCTACTATCGAAGAAGAATGGGACATCATCGCTGACATGAGCTTCAACCAATTGGTCAAGACGGTGGACAAAGAATATGTCGGAGGAATCGCAAATTTTCTTGTTGACGCTTTCCCTGAAATGTAATTGAATTGAGTTATGAAGATTGAGTTTGCCAAACCAACCAAGTTCGAGGTCCCAGTCGAAAAAGTCTGGACCATATCACCCAAGATGAAACAATGGATGAAGCGCAGAGCGCAACAGCTTAAAGCTGATATCCACAACGATGACCTCTGGACTAGAGGAGGAGAAAGGGCATACTGATGGAAGATGAACTCCCACCCCCAGAAATTTGGCATGGCTTGTCAGACCACGAATACAGTCAAGTTTACGAAAACAGCTCCGCAAACCCTCACAGACGCTTGAGTAAAAAACAGCAAAAACGACTGCAGAAAGAGTTGAAGCAGCAAGCAGAAAACGGACTGCAAAACGGGATCACGATACCTGACACACTTAAAGAACAATTTGATATGAACAACACAAAAGAACAAACCAACGCCGACGCTGCCGTCAATGAAATCGATCAGCTCATTAATGACGAATCTAACGTGCAGCCCACTTCAACCACAAATATTAACATCGGCCCCGAAAACGTAGCGAGAGACAACGAATTCAAAAGGGACATTGCCTTGAAAATCTCTGACAAGTGTTATAACGCCATCGATGGGGCCCTAGCCTTTTATGAATCTAAAAGTGAAAAGCTCACCAAGTCTTGCTTCATTGAACGGGTTGTTAGATTTTTTATCCAAAACCCCCATAATCAAATACCCAACAAGTTCAATGTTTACAGCAACGATCAACTGAGAAGTCGGCTATCCAAAATTGGTATGGAAATACATACGAAATCCCAAAACTACGCCACCCCTTACG
>MDSW01068974.1_pt1 | contig 22538 bp, 27 predicted proteins | sample 811171 | NCBI WGS metagenome assembly MDSW01 (sample SAMN05326641, study PRJNA326480) | marine metagenome | isolation source: seawater | place: Atlantic Ocean: North West | collected 2012 | reverse complement strand
TCGAAAGATCCTTTTGCTTTAAGGCGATCAGCTTTAGGTATTATAAGACTTTTAATTGAAAATAATAAACAAATTAAATTAAAGGATTTAATTAATTATTCTTATAATCTTTACCTAGAACAAGGTTTCAACTTACATAATAAAGAAGTTTATAAAGACCTAAATAATTTTTTCGTTGAACGATTAAAATATTATATGAAAGAAAAAGAAATAAGAACTGACATTATAGATGCCGCAATTATCTCTTATGGTATTGATAATATTATTAAAGCATATAACAAAGCACGGACTTTAAGTAAAATTATAGATAAAGATATAGGGAAAGATGTAATATCTTGTTATAAAAGAGCTTCAAATATTTTAGAACATGAACTAAAAGACGTAGAATTTGAAATTGAAGAAAGTACCGACCCAGGTTTGTTTAAAAATGATTTTGAAAAAAATCTATACAAGAAAATTCAAGAATTACGTAAATATTTTGTAAATGTAAATAAAGATGAAAATTTTGAAACTTCACTAAAAAATTTAGCTGAATCAAAAAAAGAAGTATTTGATTTTTTTGATAATGTTATGGTCAATGACGGAGAGCAAGTCATAAAAAAAAATCGACTTGAATTATTGCAGATGTTATGCAAAACTTACGAAAATTATCTTAATTTTTCAAAAATCGAAAGTCTATAGTGAACAATTTAACTTTTAATTTTAGATCTATTAAATCTAAAAAAACTAACAATCTAAAAAATTTATTAGGTGGAAAAGGTGCCAACCTAGTTGAAATGGGAAAACTAAATTTACCAGTACCATCAGGTTTTATAATTTCCACAAAGGTTTGTGAGCTTTTTTATAATAAAGGTAAAAAATTGGATAAAAAAATACTTAAGGAAATAAAAAAAGAGTTAAAAGAAGTTGAAAAGCAGTCTGGCAAAAAATTTGGCGATTTGAAAAATCCTCTACTAGTTTCTGTGAGGTCAGGCGCTAGAGTATCAATGCCTGGCATGATGGATACTATTCTCAATTTAGGTTTAAATGATCAAACTGTTTTGGGATTAGGAAAGAAAACTTCAAATATGAGATTTGCAAAAGATAGCTATAGAAGATTTATACAGATGTATGGAAATGTCGTTATGGGTATAGAATCTTATAATTTTGAGGAATTAATAGAAAATTATAAGTTAACAAAAGGTGTTTTGTTAGATACCGAGCTTGATGCTGATGATTGGGATGCTCTGATTAATGATTTTAAAGATGTTATAAAAAATAAGAGTAAAAAAGAATTTCCACAAAATGTTTTTGAACAGCTTTTTGGAGCAATTAGTGCGGTATTTTTATCATGGGAAAGTAATAGAGCAAAAATTTATAGAAAATTAAATCAAATTCCTTCAGCATGGGGAACTGCAGTAAATGTTCAATCAATGGTTTTTGGAAACATGGGTAAAGATTGTGCAACTGGTGTAGTTTTTACTCGAAGTCCTTCAGACGGAAAAAATGAAATTTACGGAGAATATTTAATTAATGCTCAAGGAGAGGATGTTGTCTCAGGAACTAGAACACCTCAATATATTACAAAAAAAGCTAACAAAAAATCAGATTCAAATGAAAAATCAATGGAAGAAACTATGCCCAAAATTTTTAAACAACTTAAAAAAATTTTGAAAATTTTAGAAAAACATTACAAAGACATGCAAGATGTAGAATTTACAGTTGAAAACAATAAGCTTTGGATTTTACAAACTAGATCAGGCAAAAGAACTGCTAAGTCAGCAGTTAAAATTGCAATAGATATGGTTAAAGAAAAATTAATTTCAAAAAAAGAAGCTATTTTAAGAATTAACCCAGATTCTTTAGACTCTCTTTTGCACCCAACTTTAGATGAAAAAAGTGAGATAAACATAATTGCTAAAGGTTTGCCGGCATCCCCTGGTGCTGCAAGTGGAAAAGTTGTTTTTGAATCTAATGAGGCAGAAAGACTTGATGCTACAATGCAAGATACAATTTTAGTTAGAATTGAAACTTCACCAGAAGACATCAAGGGTATGCATGCTGCAAAAGGCATTTTAACTTCAAGAGGTGGAATGACTAGCCATGCAGCAGTTGTAGCAAGAGGAATGGGAAGACCATGTGTATCTGGTTCAAGTCAAATAGATATTGATTATGAAAACAAATTATTCAAAACTAAAGAATTTGAAGTAAAAGAAGGCGATATAATTACAATTGATGGATCTACAGGCAGAATAATTTTAGGTGAAGTTAAAACTGTAAAACCAGAAATTTCTGGAGATTTTTCTAAATTAATGGGATGGGCAGATAATTATAGAAAATTGAAAATTAGAACCAATGCCGAAACACCCTTAGATACAAAAACAGCAAGAGAATTTGGAGCTGAAGGAGTTGGTTTATGTAGAACTGAGCATATGTTTTTTGATGAAGATAGAATTCTCTCAGTAAGAGAGATGATCTTGTCCAAGTCAAAAGAAGATAGAAATAAGGCATTAATGAAGCTTTTACCACACCAAAGAAAAGATTTTATTGAGATATTTAAAATAATGAATGGATTACCAGTTACAGTAAGATTATTAGATCCTCCTTTACATGAATTTTTACCCAAAAATCAAAATGAAATTTCAGATGTAGCAAATTCTTTAAATTTAACCTCAAAAGAAATTGAAGCAAGAATTAATGAACTTCACGAACACAATCCAATGCTTGGTCACAGAGGTTGTAGATTAGGAATTTCTTTTCCTGCAATTTACGAAATGCAGTGTAGAGCAATTTTTGAAGCTCTTATTGAATGTAAAAATAAAAAAATTAAATCTATATTACCAGAGATAATGATTCCACTTGTTTCAACTGAAGCAGAAATATTAATAATGAAAGAGTTAGTTATTAATGTTGCAAAAAAAGTCCAAAAAGAAAATAAAACTAAAATTTCGTTCCTAGTTGGAACCATGATTGAACTTCCAAGAGCAGCAATAAAAGCAAACGATATAGCAAAACACGCTGAATTTTTTAGTTTTGGAACAAATGATCTGACCCAAACTACCTTTGGTATCAGTAGAGATGATAGTGGAAAATTTCTTAATGATTATATTGAAAATAAAATATTCGATATTGATCCTTTTATAACAATAGATGATGGAGTGGGAGATTTAATTAAAATTGCTGCAACAAAAGGATTAAAACAAAATAAAAAAATTAAACTAGGCATATGCGGAGAACATGGTGGCGATCCAAAAAGTATACTTTTTTGTTCAAAAGCTGGGTTAGATTATGTTTCTTGCTCTCCTTACAGAGTTCCGATTGCTAGACTGGCTGCAGCACAAGCACAATTAAAAAATAAGAGCTAAAAATTAAGTTTGATATCTAGCGCTGGTGCACTATGAGTTATTGTACCAACAGAGATTCTATCAACACCCGAAGAAGCAATTTTTTTTATATTTTTTAACGTTACACCGCCAGAGGCTTCAGTTTCGTAAAGTTTTTTTGAGAGTTTAACTCCTTCTCTTAAAATTTTAGGACTCATGTTATCAAATAATATTCTATCAAATTTAAGACCAGATATTTGCTTGAACTGACTTAATGTATCTACCTCTACAGTAATTTTTTTTCTTTTTTTATTTTTTATAGATTTCTTTATAAAGTCTTCTAAATTTTTATTAACAGCTATATGATTATCTTTAATTAAAATTTCATCACTCAAATTAAATCTGTGATTTGTACCACCACCTATTCTAACAGCATATTTTTGTATTAATCGAAGATTTGGTATTGTTTTTCTTGTACAACAAATTTTACATTTTTTACCGACTTTTTTTACAAATTTATTTGTTGTAGTAGCTATACCAGATAAATGAGTAAGAAAATTTAAAGCAACTCTTTCACCTCTTAATATATTTTTTATATTTCCTTCTATTATAGCAATAGTATTACCTTTTTTAACAATAGCACCTTCTCTTTTTTTAAATTTAATTTTAATTTTTTTATCTAATAAATTAATTGTTTGTTTAAAAAATTCTAATCCAGCTATTATTCCAGATTCATTTGTAATTAATTTTATTTTTTTATTAATATTATTTTTAAGAAGATTTGAAGTAATATCACCAGAAGGATGCAAATCTTCACGAAGCGCTAACTTACAAGTTTTTTTAATAAAATTTTTAGTTAAAATAATTTTTGACACAGATTTTATCTGCCTACTTCTGCCATTCTTTCAACGGACTTTCTTGCTTTTTCAATAATCTCATCACTCATTAAGATTTCATTAGTTTCATTTTGCAAACAGTCTAAAATTTTAGGTAGGGTTATTTTTTTCATGTGAGGACATAAATTACATGGTCTAATAAACTCAACTTTTGGATTATCTATTTGAACATTATCGCTCATTGAACATTCGGTAACCATCATAACTTTTTTGGGTTGATTATTTTTTACATATTTGATCATACCACTAGTTGATCCAGCAAAATCAGATGCTTTAATTACATCCGGAGGACATTCGGGATGTGCAATTATTTTTATACCAGGATTATTTTTTCTAATATCATTTATTTCTTTATCATTAAATTGTTCATGCACTTCACATGTTCCTTTCCACGAAATTATTTCAACATCAGTTTGTGAAGCAACATATTTTGCTAAAAAATCATCAGGTAAAAATATTACTTTTTTCACGCCTAAAGATTTAACGATTTTTACAGCATTGGCAGAAGTGCAACAAACATCTGTTTCTGCTTTCACATCTGCTGAAGTGTTTACGTATGATACGACAGGAACTCCTGGGTATTTTTTTTTCAAATTTCTTACATCTTCTCCCGTTATAGAAGATGACAATGAACAACCTGCTCGCATATCAGGGAGCAAAACTTTTTTTTCTGGGCTCATCAATTTTGCTGTCTCTGCCATAAAATGTACACCGCACATAACAATAATATCTGCTTTTGTTTTAGCAGCTTCAACAGCTAGCGCTAGAGAGTCTGCAGAAAAATCTGAAACACCGTGATAAATTTCTGGAGTTTGATAATTGTGAGCAAGTATAACTGCATTTTTTTCTTTTTTTAATTGATTGATTTTATAGATATAAGGTGCATGAGTTGACCATTCAATTTCTGGCAATACTCTAGAAATCTTTTTATAAATTGGTGCAGTAGCTTTTTTAATTTCGTTTGTAAATTCCATACTAAAATCTATCAAGTTGAAAGATAATTGTCATTCCTTTATTCTGACGCATATTGCGGCTATGCTGAAATTGGTAGACAGGCTTGGTTGAGGGCCAAGTGGGATTTTCCCTTGAGAGTTCGAGTCTCTCTAGCCGCACAAAAAATTAAGTAAATTTAAATATTGTTAAACTGATTACAAAATAAACTACAACACCCCATTTTCTAATATTTTTATTAATTTTAATGATTGTTTTCTGATTTTCAGTTCCTAACTTACTTGAACCAATACTTATAAATACAGGTATGCAGCAGAAAATATAAGACATTAAAATAAACCAGTCTAAGTCAGTTAAATAATTTAATTTTGGTATATCATCTTGAAATACGAAATTGTAAGCGATTAAAGCTAACAATGCTATGATTGATGTGTTTAATCTAGTTTCATATTTTCTAGTAGGTATCCATAAAACGTACCATGCAACACATAAAATTAAAAAAACAGGTAACATTATTTTAAAAACATAATGTTTAACATATCTTTTTATAGTTATTTCTATATCTAGAGTATTTTCGCTGTAATTAATAACACTATCAGTCCACCTGTAATAATAATTGTTATCGTTATTTACTCTGCTTTTAATTTCTACTTTTACTACTTCCCAATCTTTTAAGTAATTATTATCATTCTTATATTTATTTAGGTTAATAAATGGTCCTTTTTCAGGAGTTAAAAATGTAACAAAGTTAAAGTTTTCATCTGGTGACACATAATGATTTTCTAAACTGCCTACTCCGCTTCCAATAGTTATTATTAATTTTTGTGTGTCAAAAGGAAATTTATAAAAATCGAAGTTTTGTCTAATAAAAAAAATACCTTTTTCAGTTCTCACCGTTTTAAAGTTTGGCTTGTCATAACTAAAATCAAAAACAGAATTCACAAGTTTTTCTTTATTCTTTAAACCTTCTCTTACATCAGCGTCATATCTATATTCTTTAAACTCAACACTCTCTATTGGCCAAGATAATTCTTTTCTTAATTTTGAGCATATTGGATGTTGTGTATTATCTAAAAGTTTTTGGAGGTTATTTTTTTGCAATGAAATAAGTAAATCTTTTCTATTGTTTGTAATATAAGAATCTAAAGAAACTTCTAATATACCTTTAGCAGTATCAATATTATGAATGCTATTTAAAATAAAATCAGTTAATTTAAAATCATTTAATTTATAAGGTTTAGAATTTAAACTTATAATTTTGCCATTTTTCAATCGTAAATTAATTGTTCCAGAAGATCTGTGCAATTTTTTAATTTCAGTGTCGGTTATTTTTGATAAATCTGTTTCATTGAAAAATTTAATTACTGTTCCTGGAAAAATATTTTTTTTATCAAATAAAGAAAACCTTACTATTGGATATTTCTCATCATTTCTTTTAATCTCAATTTCTTTATTTGTATCATTCCATTTAAAGTCATAAAAAATTCCAATATCATCTCTACTTTCATGAAAATGAAAAAAACGATTTCCATGTTCAAGAAGAGCTTTATTTAAACTATCACATTTTTCTACTTCAGCGTTTACAGGGCTAGAAATTAAATAAAAATTTAAAAGTAATAATGTAAAATAGAAATAAACTGATTTAAATGTTTTCATAATTAATTATAGCTTATGTTTTTTTTTTAAAATATAATAAAAATTAGAAAAAAATGTAATTTTTTATGGTAAAAATAAGAAAAGCTGCATCAATAGAAAATGGTTTAATGGAAGTTACGAAAATTCTTAGTGAAGAAGAAATAAAAAAAGCAATTGGAAAAGGATCTTCATATATAAGAAAATGTAGTAACCCTGATTTACCGCAACAGATTGACCATTCTGATTCTTTTAAATTAGACCTAGCATGTCTTAAAAAAGGAAAAGGCCACCCTTTGCTTACTGCTCATGAATATATGGTTTCTCAGGAACTAGAAAAATTGACAGATAATAAGGATAACGATATTGATGCCATGCTAGTTAAATCAACTATACTTCACGGTAAATTGACAGAGGTAATAAAGGAATCTGAAGATATAAAAAGTGAAAAAGGTTCAGAAATTTCTGCTTTAGAAAAAAAAGAAATAATGAATGCTATTAAAGATTTAGAGGATAAAATTTTAAAGATTAAATTAACAGTTGATACTTAAAAATTTTAGCTAGCGTCTTCAAATTTATCCCATTCACCATCTTGATTATAATCATATGCAACAATATCTGAGGATCCATTATCATCTGTATCTAGGTCAGCTCTATCAACATTTCCATCTTCATCATCATCAAAAACTATAATTTCGAAGTTAGAATTTTCATTTTCATCAAATCCAACAGTGTCTATTATTTGGTTTTCATTATAGTCCATGACAAAAGTATCAATTTTTCCATTATTATTTTCATCAATAAACCAAACATCAGTTATACCATTTTTATTTCTATCTGCTTTTTTTGCGTTGGGGTACTTTTTTGAAATATTATTTATAGTACTTTTTTTATCTTTTGATTTTTTTCTTTTTTTTATCCAAGTTGAACCCTTTTTCTTCTTTTTTATATATCCCGACTCAATTTCTTCTTGATCAGCTGAATTTATAAATTCAATTAAATCATCAACTGAAACAGCGAAATTTAAGTTTTCTGCTTTTGCTGTTGTAAAAGTATTTATACCTATTAATTCTTTTTGTTTGTTAAATAAAGGCCCTCCAGAATTTCCTTTATTTATTGGTGTTTGAGTTTGTATTACGGATGCACGATGTCTTGAATTTTTATAAGGCCAACTATAATCAGGTCTAATTGAGCTAATCATACCTGATGTAAAAGTCCAACCTAAGCCCTCTGGATGACCAATGGCGAAACCCATTTGTCCCTCTTTTACATTTTTAATACTACCGTACTTTACAGGTTTAATTTTTCGAGAATCGATCCCAATTGCTTCGATCATCGCTAAATCTCTTTTCTTACTTATTTTGACTACTTTTCCTTTGTATGAGGTAACGTTGTTTAATAAATAATCAACTTCTTCTTTTTTTTTTGGTTTTAACCAAATATCAACATTTTTAGTTCCTTCAATAACATGCCAATTTGTAATAATTTTTAAACCATTATGATTAATAAAAAACCCAGAACCGGTTGCCCAATTTTTTTTATTTCCAATTAAAACTACACTTTTTGCATAATCACTATAAATTTCTTCGGCTCCTCCCTTAAATTTTATTTTACCAGCAATTTTTATATTACTAAATTTTTCTCGATTAGTTATTTCTGTAACTAAATTTTTAACATTTTCTTTATTAGTAAGATCAGTATTTTTTATTTCTATGCTCTCACTTTCATTAGCCTCTGCATCTGCCAATTTTAAATAGTCTCTTTTTATTTTATATTCTGCATTTACGATAGAAGGAAAAATCAAAACAATAGTAACGATATAAATAATGATTTTTTTTTTCATTTAATCAATTTTTAGCCACAAAAACAAAATCACCTTCGAGATGTCCCCAATTTGCTACTCCATAATACTGTGGAGTTTGTGATTGTTTCGCATGGTATTTTTTTAGTTTTGAAGCTATCTCAGATGATAATATAAAATTATTATTTTTTTTGAGTATATCTATAAATTTAAAAGCGAACATAGAATGCTTATCATCAATTACAGCATCGGTAACTGGAGTAGAGCCTCCGGAAGCTAATACTAGTCCTGCTCTATAGGTTAAAGCTTTGTTTGCCATTTCTGCATTCCATTCTTCTTCACTTAGATTAATTTCTTTGCTATCTCCTTTAAAACTAGAACCTAAATAACACGAGTCAACCATTAGTAAAATATGTCTTGCTTTAATCCTTTGTATTGCGGCAGTAACAGTTATAGAGTCGATCCATTCTGGATCCCAATCTTTTTCGCCATTTACCGGTATCCAATAACCCCTTTGAGCATCTTGTTGTCCATGCCCGGAATAATAAATTAGCACATAATCATTAGGAGAAACTTCATCCCTTAATTTTTTAAGTGCATCAAAAATAGAAGATCTATTTGCATTTTCAATTATATTAACAGAAGCAAATTTATATTTTTTTTTTAAAATTTTACCAATTTCTTTTACATCATTACCTGGAGATTTTAGAGAAGCCCATTTAATGTATTTTGAATTTCCAATTAGTAAAGCATAATATTTTCCAGGTGGATCAACCTTAATATCCTTCTTTTTAGGTTCTGGCATACTTGCAAGTGATGTCTTTTTATCTGCATCATATACTTGAGATATTTCCTTTTTTTCCGAACTAAATATAAAAGTAAACAACATCCGGTCATCTTTCATTGCAAAGCCATTACCCGAGTTCATAGTTTGTATATATGCCCCTCTAAAATTTTTTCCATCAGTACAGTTACCATAAAGATCACCGTTAAGAGATTTAGATCCATCACTATTTGAATTAACTTTTAATACTTCTGAAGAAAAATTACATGTAGTTTTTTTATCATTTGAATATGCTACGCCATTACTAATTTTATAATAATTTGAAATCATTTCAGAATCTTGATTTGGCATTGTATACCCGTAAAATTTTTCATTATTAGTATTATTGAATGCCACAAAATATATTGCTCGGTCTGGAAGTTTATCAATACTATCAATGAATTTGTTTTTAGTTTTTTTTGTAATCCAAGTTTTAACTTCTGTTGATAATTCTTTATCTTCTTTCTTTAATTTTTTATTTTTTTTAACGACCTTTTCTTTAACTTTTTTTAATTTTTTTTTAAATTTTATGAATTTCTTCTTTTTCTTCTTTTCTTCTTTTTTTTCTATTTTAGTTTTATCTGATTTTTTTGTAATCCAACTTGTTTCTGAGTATGAAAAAGTCGTAACAGATACTAGAAACAATATTAATATAATTGTTCTAAATAAATTGATCATTTAAAGATCCTACTTTGTAACAATATTATTCTATGTTATTTATTTTCTTTTGGAAAGTCTTCCGACACTCTCAATACATTCATCTATAGATTGAAAACTCTCAAAAAACTTGATTTGGCTATAATATTTTTTTCAATTATGCGGGAATAGATTTTAACAAACTAATAAAAAGGTCTCTTAATTTGATCATTTCTTCACTAGGATTTGGATTAAAGGAATTAATTTCTTCCAATAGATCTTCCGGTGTTGAGCTTCCATGATTCCAAGTTTCAATCCATTGTGAAGCGCATAAAAGCCAGTATTGTTTTGCTTTGGATAAATCTTGTTTTACTCCTGCAAGTCCCGAATAGTAGAAAAAACCCAAGTTATAAGTTGCCACTGGAAAACCTAATTCAGATGCTCTTGCATTCCAAAGAATAGCCTGTTCATCATTTTGTTCTGCTCCATTTTCTCCTAAAAAATAATTCCAGCCCAAAGTTGTCATTGCATTAACTTGCTCTTGCTCGGCTGCTTTATTTAAATAATCAATTCCTTTTTCTTGATCTATTTCGACATTTAATTCTTCATTTCCGTACAAATAAATATGACCTAAGTTATTTTGAGCCATAGGATCGCCCGCGTCTGCTTTTGTTTTAAGATTTGTTAAATAATCAGCAAAAGTGATATTGCAGCAAAAAAAACTTAAAATAATTATATAAATTAATTTTTTCATGATGTACTTTTATTTTTTCTCCAATCCCATGGATATTGAAATTTCATAGACCATAATCCAAATTTATTGGTTTTTGCGAAATTTTCATCTTCAACAAATTTTTTAGAGTACTTTCTAAAAGCAAAAGCATAACCACTTTTCACCAAATAACTTGATAAGCTTTCACCATCTATAAAACATTCTGCTAATGTTCTTTTATAAATATCTCTACCTTCACTAATACATACTGGTATTTTATTTCCTATTTTTTCAATCAAAAGCATTTTTGCAGAAATACCACACAGTACTTCTTCACCTTTATCAAGGCAAGTTTGTTTTAATTCAGGCGTGTCTATTCCTGAAAATCTTATCTTTTCGTCATTAAGAATTATTGTATCACCATCAATAACTTTAAGGTTGTCAGCATAAGATAGGTTGAAAAAAAATAAACTTAAAATCAAGATTACTAAAATTCTTTTCATTTTAATTACATGCCAAATTTTCTCTAGCACCCTCAAGAATACCACTTAAAAAGGAAGTAGTGTTATTCCAACCGCTAGACGTGTTTTGACTATTATCTCTTCTTACAGACTCACACTCAAGCATTTTTTTTGCTAATAAGCTTTCTTTTCTCGAAATTTCAAGCTTCATTAAACAATTAGAAAATTGATCGGTATTTTTTTTAAAACCATAATACTCACAGGTTTTATTATCTTCTTGTCTTTGAGTTTCTAATGCCAGTTTTTCTTTTTCTAATTTTAATTGATTTTTTTCGGCTCTATAATTAGCACAAGAGCTTAAAAAAATTATAATAAAACTTAGTATAAAATATCTGAAAATTTTTTTCATAAATTTAAGATAATCATTCTGTAAAAAAAATCTTGTCCACTTTAAGTAAACATTATGGACAGTATATAAAATATTGTCCCAAATAATTTTTTATCTTGGACAAGTATTTTTGAATGAACTCCCTTATATGTTTGACATGAAAACAAACAAACAAAGGAGAAAAAAATGAAAAAAGTAATAGTAAAAGAAGAAACAAGAGGCCCTTCTGCTTTAAGCATATTAGGAAGCTTATTAATTGTTTTTGCAGTTGCTGACTTTGGTATGTCTTGGGCAGGAGTTAATCTTACTGAATTTTTAGGTCCAGTATCAAGATTTTCACCAATGATATTTGGTTTTATAGGAGCGACTTTATTAAACGTTGGAAAGGAGAGTGGTTAGTTACTCTAAATTCTCCCCTAAAAATTAGGGGAGAAAGAAAGTTATTATGAAAATTATATTTTCTTCAATATCAAGACTTTTTTTTGCGTACAGCAAATTTATTGTAATGTTAACAATGTTAAGTGCTCTTAGTACAGTAACTTATAGTTCTGAATCAACTTATTTAGAGTGCAATGACAAGTATTACATGCTTGGAGGTACATACATAGAGTCAAATTACAACATTAGAACAAAAAAATTTAATTATAAACAGGGAAGAAGATTATTTTAATGAAAAAATATATTTTATTAATTTTAATTTTATTAACAACTTCATGTGCTACAGGAACTTACACAAGTAGAGATGGTAATAATTCTGATTTAAATTATGACACTACTTATTGTAAGTCATTAGCAAGATCGAGACACCCAGGATATATTTGTAAAAATCCTCTGATGTGCACTATGGAAGAGGTGAATATTGTTCTCAATGATTTAACTCAATATCACGCAGTGTTCCAAAACTGCATGCTGAGAAGAGGGTACGATTACAATTAAATATATGCATATGAATCACAATAATTTTATGCTTAAATATGACAGGGGAAATAATAGTATGTGGGATAAATACCGTCACGAGACCAAGCAAACTATTTGTGTAATAGGTTTTCTTATATTATCAGCGAAACTTTGTAAGGCTGATGGTCACTTTAATATATATGAAGAAGAAGAAATTTTAAGATTAATTCCACATGAAACAAAACAGAAAAGAATTTTAATGAAGATTCTAGATGAGGCTGGAAAAGATACTAAACCAATTGAGCACGACGCAAGAAAAATTAAGCAACTTATAGGTCAAGAACATCCTGATTTTTTGGAATTTATAATTGCTGCTTTATATAAGTTAGCTTATGTAGACGATCTATACAGCGAAGAAGAAGAAAGAGATATTAGAAAAGTTGCTGCCGTCTTTGGTATAAAAAAAAGTTTATTAGATAAAATTTTTTTAAAATTTAATTTAGCTTATACAAATTTAAAGGGAAAAAAAGTTAATGCCTAATCTAGATAACATATTTAATAAATTTTTTCCCCAATCTCAAACTGGAGCTAAAGGTATTTTCTTATTAAGAATGGCTTGGACGGTTGAGATTATCGTTGCCATCATAGGACTATTTATTGGAATTATAATAATTAAAAATGCTCAAGGTGGTGAAACAATTGGAGATATATTTAATGCAGGTATTCGTTTAAATGACTTAACTATCGGACTAATATTTATTATTGTTGCTGTCGTTGAGCTTACAAAAATTCCACTCGCTACAGCTGTTTACTATTCGGTTCGATTGAAATGGAAAATTATTTTTTTAGTAGGTCTATTGCTTGTAAATATTTCAACCTTCGAAACCATTGTCACAGGCTTTGAAAGAATCAATAGAGAAAGAACTAAAGTTGTTGATAAGTTAATTGTTGAATATCACGGCATTAAGAAGAAAATATTTAACTTACAAGCAGATACTCAGGTTACAAATATTCAAGAACAAATTGAGATAAAAATAAAAGAAAGAAGCAAAATAAATCAAGAAATTGCTGAAATTAATTTAACTGCATCTAAAAACAAAGCAGATATCAAAGGTTCTTCTAGCAATCAAGGAGTTGTAGAAGTTTTTGAAAATGAAATTGAAACTATAACAGATGAAATCCAATCTTTAAGAGATTTGAACAGTAATTTAAACTCAACTTTAGCTACTGCAAAATGGGGAACACGAACAAGTATAAAAAACCAAATTCAAGAAAATAATTTAAAAATCCAATCTTTAGAAGAAAAAAGAACAACAGTAAAAGAAAAACTTATAGCAGCAAAAAAAGATGCTAGTGCCGATACAGCTGGAGCCATGGGTATTGTTGATGAAGATAAAGAAGCTAGACTCAAACCAAAGTTAGCTGAATTAGAAATTATTAATAAAGCAATTACAGATCTTCAAGAAAGACAAAAAAATATAAACATTGATGCGAGCAAAAAGGATGAAAAAATAAAAGAATATGAGGATAGAAAATTAGAGCTTATTGAAAAAATTGATGAACAAGCCCCGGACAACCAAGTCTTTAGAGTAGCACTTTGGTTTAAAAATTGGTTTGAAGTTGATTATACAAAAGAAATATCAGATCTTGAGCAAAGAATTCTTAAATTAGAAAAATCTAAAATAAGTGATACCTATTTTTCAAACTGGTTTCTTAAAAAAATATTTTTCTTTATTAAAAAAGAAAACACAGCACAAGATAATGCTGTCATAGATAGAAATATTTTAAGACTTGAAAAACAAATAAAAGATTACGAAGAGAAAATGAATTTCACAGATATAAGTGAGACAACGGAGTCTGTATATGCAGATCTACCAAGAGCTGCCCTTACTGCAGCTTTTTGGCTTTGGTTTGGGGTGTTAAGTTTTATTATATCCGTTACGGGAACTATGCTTGCTTTTGCTAGTTTGGTTTTACTAGATCCTAGGCTTCATGTTATTAGAAATAAACCAGGAGCTAACTGGAAAGGAGTAGCAAGAAGAATATCTGGATTTTTTGTAGTGATTAATAAATATATTTGGGGTCGTGTGAAAAGATTAAAAGATCCTAAAATTATAGAAAAAGAAGTTGAAGTTGAAAAAGTAGTAGAGAAAATTGTAGAAAAAAATGTTGGTGAAAAAATACGTTTTGAAAAAATTGAAGTACCTAAAGAAGTAGTTCGTAAAGAAATAGTTTACGTTCCTTTGCCAACAGATGATACAGATATATTAAAAAAGGGACCTTTTTCAGTTCCTGATGAAGAAAGTCTAAATCCAAAAGACAAAAGTAAAAAATAATGCCTAACGAAAATATAGAATACAAGGTTCATGACTATGATCCTTTAAACAAATATATTGATGAAAGATCTAGAATTAGACGGACAAGAAGTGTTTGGGGATATACAAGATCATTGGCATTATTTCTAATAGCATTTGGTATTTTTTTAGTTCTAGCGGCGTATGCGTACAATTTATATGAAAAAAAATACACCTCTATAAATGAAGAGGATAATCTTAGTAAAAAAATTGAGAAAACTGTTGATGGAGAAGTAATTGTTTATTCGTCTGAAGTGACGAGGTTTGATAATACGCGTGTAGAAGGTTATGAAGTATGGACAGGCTATCAATGGGACACTGTTGATGACTTACGATATGGAAAAAAACATACTTCTGACTGGTGCTATATAACAAAGAACTCAGCAACCTTCTATTTTAACCGAGAATACAGTAATCAAGATGAACAACTTGAAATTTTAGATTTAACAAATTCAGAAGTTATTAAATACAGAAAATATTGCACTAATTAATGAGAGTTTTTTTAACAGTTCTAGTTTTAATCTTTAGTCTTCAATCCTGGACCAAGGCTGAAGATATAAGCGACTTCGAGATAGAAGGGATTGGTATTGGCGATAGTTTATTGGATTTTTTTTCCATAAACGAAATAGAAAGTAGGATTGTAAAAGAATATTATAAGTATAAATCAGATAAAAAATTTGTTGCAGCAGAATTTTACGATAAACCATTCTTTGAAATTTATAAGGATGGTATTCAAATTCATATAAAAAGTAATGATAAAAAATATAAAATTTATGGAATATCCGGAAATGTTTGGTATGAAAAAAATATTAATGATTGTTATAAAAAACAAAAAGAAATTGATAAAGATTTATCCAATACCTTTAAAAATGCAGAAAGACAATTTGTTAGCAAATCAAAACATCAAGCTGATAAATCTGGTAAGAGCAATGTAACATATGTTACTTATTGGTTTAAATCTGGAGATTATGTATCGATTGATTGTACAGATTGGAGTATTCAAATGTCACCAAGAACAGATAATTTATCTGTATCATTAATCACTAAAGAGTTAAATGATTGGTTAATTTCTGATTAGTAAAAAATATGAAAACATTTATAACAGTTCTAGTTTTAATCCTTAGTCTTCAATCCTGGACCAAGGCTGAAGATATAAGCGACTTCGAGATTGAAGGAATGAGTGTTGGAGATAGTTTGCTGGATTATTTACCTAAAAATAAAATATTAAGTAAAATTAATCACAGCAGTTCCTACTGGTATCCAAATGATGCATTTGTCAGCATAGGAACAATGTCAGAAGCAGCAAGATATGAGCTTTATGAAGATGTTGGAATAATTTTAAAACCTAATGATAAAAAATTTATTATTTATGCTTTAGAAGGAACTTTCTATTATGGCGATAAAATAAAAAAATGTCACAAAAAACAAAAAGAAATAAGCAGCGACTTAAAGGAAATGTTCAACAGCACTAATTATAAATTAAATGAATTTGAAGTAAAATATCAAAGAGATAAAAGTGGCAAAAGCAAAGTAAAATATGTGGATTTCTTATTTGAAGACACTTCTGCAGTTCGAGTTATCTGTTATAATATGAGCAAAGAATTAAACGATAAAGGCAACGATGATTCATTGTACACCGTCATCAATTCTAGTGAATTTATGACTTGGTTAAATAACAATATGTAGCGATAAATTATTATGAGACTATTTATTATATTTTTAATATTAACCTTTAGCATTCAGTCTTGGACTAAAGCTGATGATATTAGAGACTTTGAGATTGAAGGAATGAGTATTGGAAATAGTTTGCTGGATTTTTATACGCAGGAAGAAATAGACAGTAATAAAAATTATTATCCCAATAGTAAAAAATTTTTTAGATCAATCTTACCTGCTAAAACTGATAATTTTGAAAGAGTACAAGTACATATAAAAGAAAATGATCAAAATTATACTATCCATGCCGTTTCAGGATTAATTTTTTTTATGGATAAAAAAAATAGTAAAAATGATTGCTTAAAAATGCACGAGGAAATAAAAAAAGAAATATCTTCAATGTTAAAAAATATTAAACCTACAAAACAAGAAAAAAAAATAATAGAACATGACGAAACAGGTAACTCAGTACATTACCCTATTTATTATGATTTTAATGATAGTGGAACAGAATATGTAAAGTTAGATTGTGTAATTTACGGTAAAGAATATTTTGAAAAACATCGTTTTTTTGATCATTTAAGATTAGCTTTTCAGGATGAAGAATACTCAAATTGGTTACAAAACGAAGCTTATTAATTAAACACATATGAAAACATTTATTACTGTTTTAGTTTTAATTTTCAGTCTTCAATCTTTTTCTAAGGCTGATGATATTAGAGACTTTGAGATAGATGGCATTAGCATTGGGGATAGTATTTTAAATTTTATTAGTGAAGATGTAATTAGTACTGAACATGTACAATTTTATCCAAAAAATAATAAATTTAAACAAATTAATATTAGAACAAACTCTTTAAAGTTAGAAACCTACGATGCTGTTTCAATAGCTGTAAAATCAAATGATAAAAATTATATAATTCATGAAATTAAAGGATGGAAAAAATTTTCAAATCATAAGGAATGTTTAAATGCAAAAGAACAAGTAACCAAAGATTTAAAAGATTTATTTAAAGATGCTAATTATAAAATAAATAGATATACAACTGAAACAAGTGAAGATCCTAATAGCACTTATAAATCTGTTGATTTTATTTTAAAGGATGGATTGGCTAGGGTTTATTGCATTGATTGGAGCATAGAATTTAAAAATAAGGGAGAATTTTATGATGATAGTTTAACTATAACTATTTATAATAATGAGTTTCAAGAATTTTTGAAAACAGCTTATTAGTAATCACACACGATCCTCATAAGCCCGAGGTCAGTGGTTCAATTCCACTTACCGCTACCATTATTACAACTTACCCGAAATCTTGACACACATAGGTCACAGTGAGAAAATGTTTGTTATGAGAATATTTATTTCAGTATTAATTTTAATCTTTAGTTTCCAATCTTGGACCAAGGCTGATGATATTACTGACTTTGAGATAGAAGGTATTAGTATTGGGGATAGTGCATTAGACTATGTTAATAAAAATTTTATTAATAAAGAAAAATACTATTACCCAGCAAGCAAAAAATTTGCTGAATTTAATATTGATAAATGGAATCATAAATCATTTAATTTTGAAATTTATGATGGTGTTCATATAACTTTTAAAGATAATGACTCAAAATATATAGTTACTTCATTAAGAGGAAAAATTTATTATTTTGAAAATAATATTAACGAATGTTATGAAATAAAAAAAAAAATTGTATCTGATCTTGAAGAAATGTTTGTAATTAAAAGAAGAAATGATGATGAAGGTTCTCATGAAGCAGATGCTTCAGAAAAATCCATGACAACTTCTACATTTCTTTATTTTGTTAATGGAGGAAGAGCCGCGGTCCAATGTTATGATTGGTCTGAGGAGATGAAAAAGTATGACAATTTAAGCGTATCAATTAGCACTGAAGAATATTCTTACTGGCTTGATTATGAAGCTTTTGATAATTAGGAATGAAAATATTTATAACAGTTCTAGTTTTAATCTTTAGTCTTCAATCTTTTTCAAAGGCTGATGATATTAGAGACTTTGAAATAGAAGGGATAAGTATTGGGGATAGTTTATTTAATCATATTACAAAAGAACAATTTAATGATTGGGAAGAATTTAAACATTATTACAAAGGAAATAAATTTGTAGTTATACCTTGCAAATACCCTGCTCAACAATACGATCAAATTGGATGTACAATTAAAATAGCTGAGGATGAAAATCATAAAATAGTTGGAGTACATGGAACAATTAAATTTCCAGATAATTTATCCGCCTGTTTAAAAAAAAAAGAGGAAGTTGCAAAAGAATTTAAAGAAATGTTAAAAAATACTATTATAGACGATATGGGTACTTATCCACATAATGCAGATCCTACTGGAAATAGTACACAAACTGTTATTGATTTTAATTTTAGTAACGGAGGTTACATCAGAGTAGTATGTCATGATTGGAGCAAGGAATTGGCAGAAGAAGGATGGACTGACGAATTTAAAGTTTATATTACATCAAAAGAATTAGAATACTTTATAAACACTGAAGCTTATAATTAACAAGACATGAAAAAATTTATAACAATTCTAGTTTTAATCTTAAGCCTTCAATCTTGGACCAAAGCTGATGATATTCGAGACTTTGAAATAGAAGGGATCAGTATTGGGGATAGTTTGTTGGAATATTTTAGCGAAAAAGAAATTAAAAAAAAAATAATAGATGGTTATTCTTCAGATAAATATTTAACAATTCAATTTAAAAAAAAACATCGAAATTTTAAAACTTATGATGCAATGCATATAAATATATTAAAAAATGATAAAAAAATGAAAATATATGCGCTTCATGGAATGAAAGAATATATCGACAACATAAAAGGCTGTAAAAAAGAAAAAACTAAAATTTTCGAAGAAATAAATTCATTGTTTAAAAATGCAAGATTTGAGCACATTGAAAAAAAACATGCTCAAGATGAATCTGGAAAAAGTTTTACAGATACAAATTATATATATCTACAATCTGGTGATCATGTAAGCATAGCTTGTTATGATTGGAGTAAAGAAATAGGATTCAAAGATCATTTAAGAATTGCAATTGTTACAAAAAATTTTATGGATTGGATAAATACAGAAGCATATAATTAATTTATTTATGAAAACACTTATAACTATTTTAATATTAACCTTTAGCCTTCAATCATTTACTAAGGCTGATGATATTAGAGATATTGAAATCGAGGGTATGAGTGTAGGTGATAGTTTATTAGATTTTATAAGTAAAAAAGAAATAGAAAAAAACATACTTCCATATTTTGAAAATAAAAGAAAATATTACGTTGTTTATTATAATAAAAACCTTTCTTTTTTTAACGACTTCGAAATATATCTTAAAAGCGATGATGACAAATATATAGTAAGAATGATTAATGCAGGTCTTTATCCAAAAAATTTAAATGAATGTAAAAGCAAACAAAAAGAACTTATTGAGGAAGTAGAAAATTCAAACAATGAATTAGAATTCTTTGACTATGAATTAAAACATACATATTACACAAATACTACAGTGCATGGAGCTGCTATAAATTCATCAAATTATTATATGACTGTCGAGTGCCTATTTTTTCATAGTTTAGATAAAAAAAAACATCCAAAACTAATTGATAACTTGGCTTTGATTATAAAATCGCAAGAAGTTGAGGATTGGATTATGAGTGGGTATCAATAAATTAGGTTCCACAAAAAGTTTGATATTTTTTACCAGTTATTGGTGCAGGTAAATGATAATTTTTATCTATTTCTAATTTTGTATATGGGTTGCTCAAAACTTTAAGAAAATCTTTAAAAGGATTTAAATCATTTTTCATAGCTGATTCTAAAGTTTTTTCTAAAATATGATTTCGAGGAATAACCAAAGGGTTTGCAGAGCGCATTATACTTAAAGACTCTTCAGGAGAATTATTATTTTTTATTTTTCTTTTTTCCCATTCTTGAGACCAATCAATGAAATCTTTGCTATCAAACATACTATTTTTTTGAACATTTTCATTCATTAATGAACAAAATGTATTTGTATAGTCAGCCTTATATTTATGCATTAACAAAAATAAATTATTTATTAATTTTTCATCATTATCATTTTCTCCAATTAAACCTAATTTTTTTTTCATCATTTCTAAAAATATTGTTTTATATATTTTTCCAAAATTATTTATAATTTCTGAAGCTATATCAATTGCTTTGTCATTATCATCATCAATTAAGGAGATAAGAGATTCTGCAAACCTAGCTAAATTCCATTTTGTTATTCCTGGTTGGTTAAAATATGCGTAACGACCATTAAGATCTATTGAACTAAAAACAGTTTGAGGATCATATATATCCATAAAAGCACAGGGACCGTAATCAATAGTTTCACCAGATAGTGCCATGTTATCAGTATTCATAACCCCATGTATAAAACCTACTCTCATCCAATCGCAGACTAGTTTTATTTGTTTTTGCATAACAGATTTTAGTAAATCAATTGCTGGTGTTTTAGAATCTTTAATATGTGGGTAGTGGCGTTTAATTGTATAATCGAAAAGTTTTTTTAAATTTTTTTTATCTTCAGATATAGATGCATATTGGAAAGTGCCAACACGGATATGACTTTCAGCAACTCGAGTTAATATTGCACCAGGTAAAATATTTTCTCTAATTACTTTTTCACCTGTTTTTACAACAGCCAAACTTCTTGTAGTTGGTATTTTAAGATTATACATAGCTTCACTAATAATATATTCTCTTAACATCGGACCTAAAGCTGCTCTTCCATCACCATTTCTAGAGTAAGGAGTTTTTCCAGATCCTTTAAATTGGATATCAAAACGTTTATTTTTTTTGGATAAATGTTCTCCTATTAAAATAGCTCTTCCATCGCCTAAAATTGTAAAATGACCAAATTGATGACCAGCGTAAGCTTGAGCAATGCATTCTGAGTTTTGAGGTAAAGAATTTCCAGAAAATATAGAAGCAAGCTGATCATTTGTTAGTGATGAAAAATTTAGTCCTAAGTTTTCAGATAACTTATTATTAAATACAACAATTTCTGGTTTTTTAACGGGGATAGGATCTATTCTCGTTAACATTTTATCTAAAGAATTTGCATAAGTATTATCAAAATGCCAACCCATATCTTTATTATGAAAAAAATTTTTTTTCATCTGATTTTAATCCTATATTCTTAAATAAATATTTTGAAATTACTTATAATTTAATTTGGTAGATCTATCTTCTTTTTTTTTTATAAATACTTTTTCCAAATCTATTATTTTTTCTATCACCATCTTTTGCAAACCAAATAATCAATATAATCCAACCAACTAAAGGTATAAGGCCAATTAATTGTAGCCAACCAGACTTATTAATGTCATGCAATCTTCTTGCCGCAACACTAAAATAAGGAATTGCCAAACCAAGCACAATTACTATTTCTATAACGGGACCTAGTGCAAAGCCGACTATCCAACAGATAACATTAAATAAATAAAACCACCAAAATTCTGAACGACTTGCTCGGCCATTAAAGTCGATATATTTTATAAAACAAGTTTCTATTGATTTTAAAAATGTCATGTTAACAAGAACTATTATAATATAGCATCAGCAAGATCAACAGTGCAGATCCCAATCCTGTTGCTGTATTTATTTTTATTTTACCAATTAATAAAAAAAGGCCAAAATAAACCCTGTAGTGTAGCAACAATTTCTCCAAAAAATAACCATGCCCAAAATCCATTTTCAACAGCAAAAATCCAATTGAAATATAATCCCATTATTCCAGCAGAAATTAGATATAGAATAATTATTATTTGCATATAAAATCTTATAAATTTAACTAGGATACTTCAATAGAAAAAGAAAAGGCGTTCTGTTGCCAGGTGCCCAGAACAAAGTACCATTATTCGCGAATAATTTGAATTGAAAAATTTATAATTTAATAAATAGTGTGCCACTGCTGTGCCAAAATTCACAATATTAAATTTTATATAGAGTTTTATTATAGAACATG
>MDSW01166624.1_pt1 | contig 22541 bp, 18 predicted proteins | sample 811171 | NCBI WGS metagenome assembly MDSW01 (sample SAMN05326641, study PRJNA326480) | marine metagenome | isolation source: seawater | place: Atlantic Ocean: North West | collected 2012 | reverse complement strand
GCAAGCCGTATCGCGACCCTATGACAAGCGTCGCCTGTCCTATGCGGGGACGTTTTCCAATCCGTTCAAGGTCGGCACGATCCGCACTTTGGAATGGCTGACCGCGAAGGCGCAGCTTCTGCATCTGATCCGCAAGTTCGAGAAGCGCGGCGCGCCGGTCGGGGCCGAGTTCTGGCCGCAGGCGCTCGACGTGATGGGGATCGATGTCACCACGCCGCCCGAGCAGATTGCGCATATCCCGAAAGAGGGCCCGCTGGTGGTCGTCGCCAACCACCCGCATGGGCTCGTGGACGGGATGGTGCTGGCCTACCTGATCGGGCAGGTGCGCGACGATTTCCTGATCCTCACCCGCTCGCTGCTGACCGGCATTCCCGAAGTCGAGCAATACATGCTGCCCGTGCCCTTCCCGCATGAGCCGAACGCCCGCGAAGACAGCCTCAAGATGCGCGCCGCCTGCATGGCGCAGCTCAAGCGTGGCGGCGTGGTGGTGCTGTTCCCGGCGGGGCAGGTGGCGCATTCCGAGACGTTGATGGGCCCGGTGATCGAGCAGGAATGGAACCCGTTCACCGCGAAAATGCTCGCCCGGTCGAACGCCTCCGTGCTGCCGATCCATTTCCCGGGGCAGAATTCGCGCGCCTATCAGATCGCCAACAAACTTAGCGCGACGGTGCGGCAGGGGCTGCTGCTCTATGAGATCAAACGCGCGCTGAACAAGCCGCAGAGCCCCGCGATTGGTCCGGCGAAGAGCGCAGACGAGATCGCCGAGGCGCTGCAGAACCCGCGCAAGTTCCTCGCGGACCTGCGGGCGGAAACGCTGGCGCTGTAAGGCGACTGGTGGAGGGGGCGCTGCCCCCGCGGCTCCGCCGCCCCCCGGGATATTTGACGCAGTCGGAAAGAAAAACGCCCGGTTATGCCCCTTAGGTGGCGGCGAACCGGGCGCTTCCAACTGCACGGTCATCGGCGTCCCCGCCTGTTCCGTGAGACCATTTAAGGGGGGCAGGGTTTAGAAAGCCTTAACGGTCTTCCAACTGCCCGAAATATCCCGGGGTGAGCGGCGAAGCCGCGAGGGGCAGCGCCCCTCTACCCCGTCGTGTCAGCGCGTCGGCACCGGCTCCTCGCCGCGATAATCGTAGAACCCGCGCCCGGTCTTGCGCCCGAGCCAGCCGGCTTCGACATATTTCGTCAGAAGCGGGCAGGGGCGGTACTTGGTGTCGGCCAGACCGTCGTGCAGCACGTTCATGATCGCGAGGCAGGTGTCGAGCCCGATGAAGTCGGCCAGCTCCAGCGGTCCCATCGGATGGTTCGCACCGAGCTTCATCGACTCGTCGATCGAGCGCACGTTCCCCACGCCTTCATAAAGCGTATAGACCGCCTCGTTGATCATCGGCATCAGGATGCGGTTCACAATGAATGCTGGGAAATCTTCGGCAGACGCGGCGGTTTTGCCGAGCTTTTCCACCACCTCGTGCAGCGCCTTGTAGGTCTCCTGATCGGTCGCGATGCCGCGGATCAGTTCGACCAGCTGCATCACCGGAACCGGGTTCATGAAGTGGAAGCCCATGAATTTCTCGGGTCGGTCGGTGCGCGAGGCGAGCCGCGTGATCGAGATCGACGAGGTGTTCGAGGTCAGGATCGTCGTCGGCTTGAGATGCGGAAGCAGGTCTTCGAAGATCGCCTGCTTGACCGTCTCGCGCTCGGTCGCGGCCTCGATCACCAGATCGGTCGGACCCAGATCGCTCAGTTTCGTGGTCGTAGTGATCTTCTTCAGCGCCGTGTTCTTCTCGTCTTCCGAGATCTTGCCGCGCGACACCTGTCGATCGAGGTTCTTGGTAACCGTGGTGAGCGCTTTCGTCAGCGCGTCTTCGCTGATGTCGTTCAGCAGAACGTCATATCCGGCCAGCGCGAAGACATGGGCGATACCGTTGCCCATCTGCCCTGCACCCACGATGCCCACTTTCTCGATCGCCATAATTTTCCCTCTCACGCTTTGCGCCCTGACCATAGTTCTCCGCTCGGTCCATGCAAGCGAAACGCAGGGCTGAGATCATTTTAACATTAGCCGTTTGGCAAGATTTTGGGCGCAATCTGGCCTCGGGTGAGTCGAACTCAGACTGAGGTGGGAAAATGGCTTTCGAATATACGGGCGATGGCGCCCTCGATTACTTTCCGTGCCGATACGGGAAATCCAAACTGCTGTTCCGCGGGCCGCGCCGTGCGCTGCAAGGCGATTTCATCGCCGCGATGGGCGGGACGGAGACCTATGGCAAATTCGTGGAGCATCCCTGGCCCGCGCTGCTCGAGGCGCGGCTGGAGATGCCTGTGGTGAATTTCGGCTATCTGAATGCCGGGATCGACGTGTTCCTGCACGAGCCGCAACTGGCCGCCGCATCGGAGGCCGCGAAGGTCACGGTGATCCAGTTGCTCGGCGCACAGAACATGTCGAACCGCTTCTATGCGGTGCATCCGCGGCGCAACGACCGCTTCCTGCGCGCGTCGAGCCTGATGCGCTCGGTCTTCCGCGGCGTGGATTTCACCGAGTTCAACTTCACGCGCCACATGCTGAGCGCATTGAAAGAACGCGAGCCCGAGAAATTCGCCTTGCTCGAGGTCGAATTGCAGGAGGCGTGGCTGCAGCGGATGACCGCGCTTCTGGCCAAGATCAAGGGGCGCAAGCTGCTGCTTTGGCTGGGCGAGTTTCACGATCCGGCGCATAGCGACACGCTCGGACATGAGCCGCTGATGGTGACGGAGGCGATGGTGGAGACGTTGCGGCCGCTCGTGGCCGATATCGTGCGGGTCGAGCCTTCGGTGACGGCGCGCAGTGCGGGCACGACGGGGATGCATTTCTCCGCGCTGGAAGAGCCTGCGGCGGAAATGGTGCCGGGGCCTCTGGTGCATGAGGAGATCGCAGCGGCGCTCGCGCCTGCGCTGCAGCCATTTCTCTAACAGGAAAGGGCGGGGAAATTCCCCGCCCTTTCAACTTGGTCCAGATCTTCCGGGGGGCAGCGCCCCTCCCGCGGATCAGAGCTTTTCGGTCAGCGCCGGAACAGCGTCGAAGAGGTCCGCGACCAGGCCGTAATCGGCGACCTGGAAGATCGGCGCTTCTTCGTCCTTGTTGATCGCGACGATGATCTTCGAGTCCTTCATGCCGGCGAGGTGCTGGATAGCACCCGAGATGCCGCAGGCGATGTAGAGCTCAGGGGCCACGACCTTGCCGGTCTGACCGACCTGCCAGTCGTTCGGCGCGAAGCCCGAGTCGACGGCGGCGCGCGAGGCACCCACAGCAGCGCCAAGCTTGTCAGCCAGCGCTTCGATCACCTTGAAGTCCTCTTCCGAGCCGACGCCACGGCCACCCGACACGACGATCTTCGCCGAGGTCAGCTCCGGACGATCGCTCTCGGCGACCTTGTCTTCGATCCAGCTCGACAGAGCCGGCGCGTCCGACATGGCGACGGTCTCGACCGAAGCCGAACCGCCTTCACCGGCGGCGTCGAAGGTCGAGGTGCGGAAGGTGATGACCTTCTTCTCGTCCTTCGATTTCACGGTCTGGATCGCGTTACCCGCGTAGATCGGGCGCTCGAACGTGTCGGCATCGACAACGCCGGAGACATCCGAGATCACCATCACGTCGAGCAGGGCCGCCACGCGCGGCATCACGTTCTTCGCATCGGTCGTGGCCGGGGCCACGATATGCGAATAGTCGCCCGCGAGCGACACGATCAGCGCGGCGGTCGGCTCCGCCAGACGGTGGCTCAGCGAGGGATCCTCGGCCACGAGAACCTTCGCGACACCGTCGATCTTCGCGGCGGCTTCACCCGCGGCGGCAGCAGACGCGCCCGCGCAGAGCACGGTCACATCGCCCAGCGATTTTGCGGCGGAGACGGCCTTGGCGGTCGCGTCGACCGACAGTTCGCCATCATTCACTTCACCCAGCAGCAGAACGGCCATCACACGACCCCCTTCTCTTTGAGTTTCGCAACCAGCGTGTCGACATCCGGCACCATTTCGCCAGCCTGACGCGCTTCGGGCTCGGTGGTTTTCACCACTTCGAGGCGCGGCGAGACGTCGACGCCGTAGTCGTCGGCGGTTTTCTCGTCGAGCGGCTTCTTCTTCGCCTTCATGATGTTCGGCAGCGAGGCGTAGCGCGGCTCGTTCAGACGAAGGTCGGTGGTGACGATCGCGGGCAGCTTGACCTCGATGGTCTGCAGACCGCCATCGACTTCGCGGGTGACCTTCGCGGCCTCGCCCTCGACCACGACTTCCGAGGCGAAGGTCGCCTGACCCCAGCCAAGAAGCGCCGCCAGCATCTGGCCGGTCGCGTTCATGTCGTTGTCGATCGCCTGCTTGCCGAGGATCACCATGCCGGGCTGCTCTTCCTCGACGACCTTGGCGAGGATCTTGGCGACGGCCAGCGGCTCGATATCGGTCTGCACGTCATCGGCGGCGACCACGAGAATCGCACGATCCGCACCCATCGCGAGCGCGGTGCGCAGGGTTTCCTGCGCCTGCTTCACGCCGATGGAGACCGCGATGATCTCTTCGACGGCGCCCTTCTCCTTCAGACGGATCGCCTCTTCGACAGCGATTTCGTCGAACGGGTTCATCGACATTTTGACATTGGCGAGATCGACACCGCTTCCGTCCGCTTTCACGCGAGCTTTCACGTTATAGTCGATCACGCGCTTCACAGGCACGAGAACCTTCATGGCGTGTCTCCCTTGTGTAGTCCGCCAAATTGCGGCGAACGGATTCATTCGGCAATTTTGTTACAAGAGCAAAGGGCGAAGGGACAGGGGGAAAACGCCTCGTTTTGGCCCTGAAACGTCACGTCTTTTCGACTGTTTGCGCTAGCGGTGCGTGCGAATTGCCCTAGCGTCGCGCTGTGTCCGCGATCCGCCCATGAAAAAGGCCGCCCGAAGGCGGCCTTTCGCGTTTGTCTGCCGGGCAAGGTCAGTCGTCCTTGCACTCACCGGCGATCTTGCAGTCGTTCTGCATCTCGAGCCACATCGCGTTGGCGACGGCGACCAGAGCGGCCAGCGGAAGCCCGAGGATCCATGCGAAATACCACATCTGTCTGTCTCCTTAGTAAACGGTATGGCTGTCGCGCTCGACATCTTCGACCGTCACCTTGCCCCACAGGACCTTATAGACCCATGCGGTATAGGCGAGGATGAGCGGCATGAAGATGAGCGCGCAGACGAGCATGATGAACAGCGTCTGGTGCGAGGACGAAGCGTCCCAGACCGTCAGCGAGGCGTCGGGCATTTTCGAACTCGGCAGGATGAAGGGGAACATCGTCAGGCCGACCGAGGAGATCACGCCGAAGATGCCCAGTTTCGACCAGAGCAGCGTCGAGACTTCGCGCCCGGCGCGCAGCCCTCGCACCGCCATGGCGATACCCGCGAGGCCAAGGATCGGCGCAATCGCGATCCACGGGCGGTCCGCATAGGCCTGCATCCAGCTCCCGCTATGCTCGACCGTCGAGAAGAGCGGGTTGGAGGGGCCGTTGTCCGGAACCACCGAGGTGATGTGGTAGCCCGTGATCCCGAAGGCGAGCCAGATCCCCGCGAGGATATAGGCCACGAAGGCCACCATGCCCGCAACGGAGCCGATCTCGGTCGCGCGGACTTTCACCGCGCCTTCGGTCTTCACCGAGAGCCACGCCGCGCCATGCATCATCAGCATCGACAGCGACACCACGCCCGCGAGCAGCGCGTAGGGGTTCAGAAGGCCCAGCAGCTTCATGATGAAGTTGCCCGGATAGAGCGGCATCAGCATGTCGTTGAGCTCGAAGGGCACGCCTTGCAGCACGTTCCCCACGGCGACGCCGAAGATCAGTGCCGGCACCGCGCCGCCCACGAAGAGCGCCCAGTCCCAGCCGTTGCGCCATGCCGCCGAGTCGCGCTTCGAGCGATACTTGAAGCCGACCGGGCGCAGGATCAGCGCCGCGAGCACGAGGAACATCGCGAGGTAAAACCCCGAGAAGCTCACCGCGTAGAGGGGTGGCCAGGCCGCGAAGATCGCGCCCCCGCCGAGGATGAACCAGACCTGGTTGCCTTCCCAGACCGGGCCGATCGTGTTGATCGCCACGCGGCGCTCGCTATCGGTCTTGCCGACGAAGGGCAGAAGGGCCCCCACGCCCATATCGAAGCCGTCGGTGAGCGCGAAGCCGATCAGCAGGACGCCCAGCAGCAGCCACCAGATGACGCGCAGAACGTCGAGGGGGATGAGTTCATAGAGGATCATTGGTTCTTACTCCGCAGGCATGGTGACAGGGGCGTTGCCGTCGCGACCGGACAGGCGGTCGTCATGGCGCTGCAGCCACTCTTGAGTGACCTCGACATCCTGATACGGGCCTTTTTTGATGTATTTGATCATCAGGCCCATCTCGACGACGAAGAGCACGGTGTAGAAGGCCACGAAGCCCAGCAGCGTGAACAGCAGGTCGCCCACCGACAGGTGGCTGACCGAAAGTGCCGTTGGCAACACGCCGTCCACGGTCCAGGGTTGGCGTCCGAATTCGGCGGTGAACCAGCCCAGTTCCGCGGCGATCCACGGGGCGGGGATGACGATCACGGCCAGACGCAGCGCCCAACGCGGATATTGCATGCCCTTCCAGTTCGAGACGACGAAGAAGTAGACCATCAGCGCGATGAAGGAGAAGCCGAGCGCCACCATCAGGCGGAAGGACCAGAAGATCGGCCAGACCGTCGGAACGGTGTCATCCGCGGCCATCTTGATCTGCGCATCGGTCGCCTGTCGCGGATCGTCCATGTAGCGTTTGAGCAGATAGGCGTAACCCAGATCGCCGACATTCTCGTTGAACTGCTTGGTGACTTCGGGCGGGACATCGCCCTTGGCTTCGCGGATTTTCAGCAGGTCGTCATAGGCGACGATACCGTTGCGAATCCGCTCTTCCGAGCCTTTCACGAGCTCATCGATCCCGGTGATCTGCTCGGTCAGCGAGCGGGTGCCGATCAGGCCCATCACCCACGGGATATGGATCGCATATTTGGTCTCGCGATCTTGCTGATCGGGAATGCCGAAGAGGGTGAAGGAGGCGGGGGCCGGTTCGGTCTCCCACATCGCTTCCATCGCGGCGAGCTTCATTTTCTGGTTGTGAGTCGTCTCGTAGCCCGACTCGTCGCCGAGGATGACGACCGACAGGGCCGAGGCGAGGCCGAAGGCGGCCGCAACCGCGATCGAGCGGCGGGCGAGTTCGAAATGACGGCCCTTGAGCATGTACCAGCTCGACACGCCCATCACGAAGACAGCCGCCGTGACATAGCCTGCCGACACCGTGTGCACGAACTTGGCCTGCGCGACGGGGTTGAACACGACGTCGAAGAAGGAGGTCATCTCCATCCGCATCGTCAGCGGGTTGAAGTGGGCGCCGACCGGGTTCTGCATCCAGCCATTGGCGATGAGGATCCAGAGCGCCGAGAAGTTCGACCCGATGGCGACGAGCCAGGTGACGACCATGTGCTTGACCGGCGAGAGCTTCTCCCAGCCGAAGAACATCAACCCGACGAAGGTCGCTTCCATGAAGAAGGCCATCAGGCCCTCGATCGCGAGCGGTGCACCGAAGATGTCGCCGACGTAATGCGAATAGTAGCTCCAGTTCATGCCGAACTGGAATTCCATCGTGAGGCCCGTGGCCACGCCCAGCACGAAATTGATGCCGAACAGCGTGGCCCAGAACTTGGTCATTTGCCGCCAGATGGGGCGGTTGGTCATCACATAGACCGTCTCCATGATCGCCACGATGATCGACAGACCAAGCGTCAGCGGCACGAAGAGGAAGTGATACATGGCGGTCATGGCAAATTGCAGCCGTGACAGCTCAACGATCCCGAAATCCATTCTCGTTCTCCGTTTCCCTACTTGCACCCGACCTCGCCAAAAGCCGAGTTTCTCGGAAATATTATTCCTGGATGCAGCTTATGGGCGGGCGGTCTGCGCCTGACATTGAGCCAAATCAAATTGACGATGTGTCGCACGGAGGTGTGAAGAGCTGTGAACGACAATATGTCACATGAAATTAAGGACTTATTGTCGCAGGTTATGCGTCATTTCAGCGCGATGGTGCCCGTGGCGGCGCTCTGATCGGGCTGTCTGTGAGACACCAGAAGGAAGCCTGCGTCGGGCAAAAGGGCACGCAATCCGGAGAGAGTCGCGGCGGCTGTCGTCGCGTCGAGCCCTTCGGTGGGCTCGTCCAGCAGCAGGATGTCGGGCTGGCGCAAAGCCGCACGGGCCAGCGCCAGACGTTTCGTCTGACCGCCCGAAAGACCGGTGCCGCCTTCGCCAAGCCGCGCCTCGAGACCACCGCGCGCGGCGATCACCTCATCGAGCGCGACGGCGCGCAGCGCGGCCCAAGCCGCGTCTTCATCGAGCTGCGCCTCGGGCGGCAGCGCGAGCGCGAGGTTTTCGGCGATGGTGCCGCCGATCAGCTGGCTGCGCTGCGGGACCATGGTGAGCACATCGCGCAGGTCGCCCTCCGGCCAGTCGGCCAGCGCGCGGCCCTTCACCGTGATCTCACCGCCGGACGGTTTGAGAAGACCGGACAGCACGGCGAGCGCGGTGGATTTCCCCGCTCCCGAAGGCCCGCCAAGCATCACCGTCTCGCCACGCGCGAGGCTGAAAGTGAGATTCGAAAAGAGCGGCGCGGCGCTCTTGGCACGGGTGAAGGCCACGTTGCGCGACTCGATCAGCGGGGCGTTGGTATCAGTGGGGGCGTGGCCGTCGGGCTGCGGCCGCTCGGGCGTATCGGTCAGGTCCATGACCCGCGCGCCCGCCTCCTGCATCCGCCCGATCTCGGCCATGCCGCGACGGAGCAACATCAGCGACTCGGCCAGCGCCAGTGCGACGAACAGGCCCATCGCAGCGCGGGCGGGGGTGATCTGCCCGGCCAGTGCCATCTGCCCGGCGATAGCCAGAGCGGCGGCCCCGGCTAGCGCGGTGGTGGCCGAGATCACGGCCCCCACGCGCCGGTCGAGCGCCTCGAGATTGCGCCGTGCGAGCGCCTCGGCTTCGACCTCGGCCAAGGTCTGCGCGGTGGCGGCCTCCAACTGTCCGGCCACGGCCAGATCGGCCCGCGCACGCATGGTTTCCAGCGCGCGGCGGCGGATATTTTGCAGCGCAGTCTCGGCGGCGCGGGCATCGTGGCGGGCGGCGCGGGCCACCCAGATCAGCCCGAGCCCACCGCCCAGCAGGTAGATCAGGAAGACCGCCAGCCCGATCGGCAGCCCTTCGAGCCACCAGAGCATCAGAAGTGCCGCGATCTGCACCATGCCGCCTGCGAGGAAGGGGATGACCAGCCGCAGCAGCACGCCGTCCAGCGCATCCACATCCGAGGTGATCCGGTTCAGAGCCTGCGCACCGCGCAGCCGTGCCTGCTCCTCATGGGGACGACGGGAGACGCCATCCATCAGGTCGATGCGCAGCTTGGCCAGCGCACGCAGTGTGGCGTCATGGGTCAGCAACCGTTCGCCATAGCGCGAGACTGCGCGACCCAAAGCCAGCCCGCGCACGCCTGCCGAGGGGGTGAAGAAGTTGAAGTTGAGGCCCAGCCCCGTGATCCCGGCCAAGGCCGAGGCGGTGATGAACCAGCCCGACAGGCCCAGCAGTGCCGCCCCCATCGCGAGCACGAGGAAGGACAGCGCGAGGCCTCGGCTGAAGGCCCATTTCTGATCGGAGATCAGTCGGGCGGTGAGGGTCAGAAGCGTTTTCATGCTGCGCCCTCCAAGTCGATCTGGCGGTCCATCGCGGCGACGAGCGCGGGGTCGTGGCTCGCGACGATCAAGGTGGTGCCGTGGGCGCGCAGGGCCAGCAGCGCCGCGATCACCTTGGCGCCCGTCTCGGCATCGAGATCGGCGGTCGGTTCGTCCGCCAGCACGATCGGGCGGCCCGCGTAATGGGCGCGCGCGATCAGCAGACGCCGCGCCTCGCCGCCCGAGACGCCGCCGCCCATGTCGCCCAGCCGGGCGTCGAGCCCGCCGGGGAGGCCCGCGACGACCTCGGTCGCCTGCGCGGCATCCAGCGCCGCATCGAGATCGCCGGGACGGTTCAGCGTGATCAGCTCGCGCAGGCTCGCATCGGCGAAGCGCGGGCTTTGCGGAATCCAGCCGAAAGCCGCGCGCCAGTCATCGGCGTTTTGCTCTGTCAGCGTGGTCTCGCCCAGCGTGATCTCCCCGGCCTCGGGATGGATCAACCCGACCAGCGCGGTCAGAAGCGTCGTCTTGCCTGCGCCCGACGGCCCGGTGATCGCCACGGCCTCGCCCGGCGCGATGTCGCCATCGGGCAGGGGGATCGGATCGGCGGCCTCGCCGGGGCGGATTTGCAGACCGTGCCAGTGCAGGGGGCCAAGCGTAGGCGCCGTTCCTTCGCCGCCGGTGCCCATCAGCGTGTTGGCCTTGGCGATTTCGGTCTCGGTCGTCTCCAGCTCGGAGGCGACGGCGAGCGCGGCGGCTCGGTCATGCCACGCCGCTGCCAGATCGCGCAGCGGCTGGAAGAACTCGGGTGCGATCATCAGCAGGAAAATCCCCTCGGCCGGGGTCATCTTGCTGCCCCATGTGCCGAAATTCATCCAGCCGATCAGCGAAAAGCCGACATAGACCGCGACCAGCGCCACGCCGATCGCGGCGAACAGTTCCAGAAGCGTCGAGGAGAGGAAGGCCACCCGCAGAACCGCCATCGTGCGGACGCGGAGGTCTTCGGATTTGGTCTCAAGATCGGCGCGCGAGCGGGCCTCCGCGCCCAAGAGCCGCAGATCGGTGATCGCGGCGATCCGGTCGATCAGCAGGCGGTTCAGAGAGCCGATCTCGACCATTTGCTTTTCCGAGGCGTCCTGCGCGGCCATGCCAACAAGCGCCATGAACAGCGGGATCAGCGGCCCCGCGATCAGCAAGATGCCCGCGACCGCCCAGCTTTGCGTGGCGGCGAGCAGGATGAAGGCGAGGGGTATGATCCGGGCGCGTAGGAAGGCGGGCTGGTAGCGCGTGGCCCAAGGACCGAGTGCGCCGAGCTTCTCCGCCGAGAGCGAGGCCAGTTCCGCAGGCGACAGCGCGGCGGCCCCGCTGGCCTGACGCAGCGCCTTTCGGATCAACGTCTCGCGGCTTTCACGCAGCACGACCTCGGCGGCATCGGCGGAAAGCTTCTGCGAAACCCAGTCGAGCGCAATCCGCACGAGCGCCAGCGCCACGAAACCCGCGGCCCCGGCAAGCGGCGAAAGCGCGGGGCTAACCCCGGGCGCGACCAGATCGCCAAGAACCAAGCCGATCAGAGCGGCCTGCGCGGGCCAGATCAGCGCCGAGGCTACGCCGAGCCAACCGGCGAGCTTCAACTTCCCCGCCACCGGCTGAGCGATACGGGCAAGAACGGCTTTCGGCTTCGGCGCTTCGGTCGTGGCGTCTGTCATAGGGATTTTGGGGTCTTTTCCTCTGTCGCGCTTGGCTGTGGAGATAGCCGGGCAGAGGGTCTGCGGCAATGGCGTGCGACAATCCGCGCTTGTCACGTCTGCGGGACATCCCGCCATGCGCGCATGAAAAAACCGTTCGGATGAGGGTCCGAACGGTTTTCGAGGTTACCTGTGGCGGGGCCTTAGCAGGGCGCGATGTACTCGCGGCCATAGGAGTCGCGATAGCGGCACTGACCCGGCTGGTTGGCTTTGCCGATCAGAGCGCCGGCAACGGTGCCGACTGCGCCGCCGATCGCGGCGTTCTGCACGCGGTCGCCGTCATCCGAAACAGCAGCGCCGATCGCGGCACCGGCAACACCGCCGGTCGCGGCAGCGCGGTCTTGTTGCGACATCTGGCAGCCTGCAACGGCAACGGTGGCGCTGAGCGGCAGGATGAGGAACATCTTCTTCATGGTACGTGTCTCCCTTCTGTATCTTCGGACATCCAACGTCGGCCCTCTCCGGGCAGTTCCAAGTTTTTCTTAATTAGTTTTGAGCCCGTATCCTGAAGCCGTGATGGTCGTGTGGCTTGACATGCGAGGTCATTCGGGGGTCAAGCAATATGGAACCCTTCGACACAGACGACAGAAAGACACGCCTATGAGTTCGACCACTTGGCGCGTTCCCCTGATCGGGGCGCTTTTCCTTTTCGCGCTGAGCGCGGTGGTGTTGATGGTCATGCGCCCGCTAATGGCGATCGACGAGACGCGCTATGTCACCGTCGCCTGGGAGATGTGGCAGGGCGGCTCCAAGCTGGTGCCGCATCTCAACGGGGCGATCTATTCCGACAAGCCGCCGCTTCTGTTCTGGCTCATCAATATCGTCTGGAGCGTCACGGGCCCCAGCGAATGGGCGGCGCGGCTGGTCGCGCCCGCTTTCGGGCTGCTGTCGGTCGGACTGGTGGCGATGCTCGCGCGCAGGCTCTGGCCGGAAGAGCCCGAGCGCGCCGGGCTCGCCGCGCTGATCCTCGGGACGAGCGGGGTGTTCCTGCTGTTCGGCTCGACGACGATGTTCGACACGATGCTGACTGCGGCGACGCTGCTAGGGATGCTCGCGGTCTGGGCGATGCGCGACACGGAGCGCTTCGCCCCGGTGATCGGGCTTGGTATCGCGTTGGCCTTCGGCGTCTTCGCCAAGGGGCCGGTGATCCTGGTGCATGTGCTGCCGACCGCGCTTTTGATGCCGCTTTGGGCGACGGGGGCGGAGCGGCCCGCGCTCAAGCAATGGTATGCGCGGATCGGGTTCGGTTTTCTGATCGGGTTCGGCATCGTGCTGCTGTGGCTCGGCCCGGCGATCATCTTCGGCGGGGCGGAATATCGCGAGCAGATCCTGTGGAAGCAAAGCGCCGGGCGGATGGTGGAAAGCTTCGCCCACGGCCGCCCCGTCTGGTTCTTCGTGGCGCTGCTGCCCTTCTTCCTCTGGCCGTGGGGCTGGAGCCGCGCGGGGCTGGCCACGTTCAAACCCTCGCGGCTCTGGGAGGATGCGGGTACGCGCATGGTGGCGGTCTGGTTCGCCACCGCATTTGTCGCCTTCTCGCTGATCTCGGGCAAACAGGCGCATTACCTCGTGCCGGAACTGCCCGCGCTGGCGCTGATCCTGTCGGGGCTGTTGCCCACGGCGGAGCGTCGGATGCGCTGGCTGCGCCTGCTGTGGCTTCTGCCCGGCGTGGCGACGGCGATCGCTGCCGCATCGGTGCATTTCGGGGCGTTCCCGGATCTGCCCGAGGGCACCGGCTCGTGGCTCTTCGTGATCGCGGGTGTGGCGCTTCTCGTGGGTGGTGCGCTGATCGTGCTCAAGGCGCGGCAGGGCTGGTTCGCCGAAGCCTTCGTCGCGCCGCTGGTGCTGATCGCCATTCAGATCATGGTCTGGCCGATCCTTTGGAAAGTCTACGATCCGGCCCCGATCGCGAGCCTGATCGCCGCGCATTCCGAGAATGGCGTGGCGACCACCGATCGCGGCTATGCGGGACAGTTCTCGTTTGTCGCGCGGCTTGAGAAACCCGTGACGGTGCTCGACAACAGCGCCGATCTGGGGCGCTGGATGGCGGATCATCCCGGCGGTCTGATCCTCGCAGCGAAGCCGATCGAGGGCGCCGACGGTCTCAGCCAGATCGCGGAGCGGCATTTCCGGCAGGACGACTGGCGGCTTTATCAGGTGGCGGAGACGATCGCGCCGCCGACCTCCGACGCTGCGCCCGCGCCCGCATCGACTGCCGCGCCCAACGGCGCAAACTGACCCTCCAAACTAAAAGACACGCCCGAAGCAGATGCTCCGGGCGTGCCTTCTAACCGATAGACGTCAAGTATTATGACTTGGTCTTCTCGGTGGGCCGCTCATCAAGAGTGACGGAGAGCGTGAGCGGCTTGTTCGCGCGCAGCAGCGAGAGCTGCACTTCGGTGCCCGGCGCGTCGGACCCGATCGCACGGGTCAGATCGCGGGGCTCTTTCATCGGCTTGCCATCGACGCCGACGATGATGTCGCCGCGCTTCAGGCCAGCTTTCTTCGCGGGCGTATCGGACGACACATCGGCCACGAGCACGCCTTCGGGCTTGTCGAGACCCAGCGCCGCCGCGATGTCCTCACTGACCGGCTGGATCTGCACGCCGAGGAAGCCGCGCTTGACGGTGCCGTCATTCTGCAGATCGGCGACGACGCCCTTGATCGTGTCGGAGGGCACCGAGAAACCGATCCCGACGGAGCCGCCTGTGGGCGACAGGATCGCGGTGTTCATGCCGATCACTTCGCCTTGGGCGTCAAAGAGCGGGCCACCCGAGTTGCCTTTGTTGATGGCTGCATCGGTCTGGATGTAGTTATCGAACGGGCCCGATTTCAAGTCGCGGCCCTTGGCCGAGACGATGCCGGTCGACACGGAGGTGCCGAGGCCGAACGGGTTGCCGATTGCCACGACGGGCTCGCCGACTTGTGCGGTCTGGCTGTCGCCGAAGCCCACGGTCGGCAGGTCCTTGTCGGTGTTGACCTTGACCACGGCGATATCGGTGGCCTTGTCTTCGCCGATCACTTTCGCATCCGCGGTCGAGCCGTCGGAGAAGGTGACCTTCACGCTCTCGGCGCCGTCGACGACATGCGCGTTGGTGACGATATGGCCGTCTTTCTGGATGATGAAGCCGGTGCCGAGGCCGGTGATCTCAGGACGTTGCATCTGCTGGCCCTGACCGTTGGGACCCGGCCCCATGTCGGGCATGCCGAAACGACGCTGGAAGAACTCGAAGGGGAAATCCTGCGGCATCCCCATCTGGGCCATTTCCTGATCGTTGGCCTGCTTCTTGATCTCGATGGTGACCACGGCGGGCATCACCTTCTTCACCAGATCGACGGTGTTGGTGAAGGTTTCGGCGGCGGCCACGTTCGGGACCAGTGCCAGACCGCTCGTCGCAACGGCGCCTGCGCCGAGCATGGCGGTGGTGGCGAGGGTGCGCAGCAGGGGGGCTTTTCGGAAGTCCTGCATGTTTCTCTCCTTGTTGACAGGTATGCACCCTATGTGAGGGCCTAGCCTGTCAGGGACTCTGCGGGAAGATTGCAGAGCTGTTATCCTTTTCACCTTTAGGGGAGGGGTGCGTGACTTGTGCGGTGGCATCGGCCACATATGTCGCGAACCGAGAAAGCGAGTGCGATGAAACTGCTGTTGATCGAAGACGACGCGACCACCGCCGATTACGTGCTACGGGGCCTGCGCGAAGAGGGCCACACGGTCGACCATCTCGCGAATGGCCGCGACGGGCTGACCCAAGCGCTGGGCGGCAGCTATGACGTGATGATCATTGACCGGATGCTGCCCGAGCTGGACGGGCTCTCGATTACCCGCGCGATCCGGGCGGCGAAGGTCACGACGCCGATCATCTTTCTGACCGCGATCGGCGGGGTGGATGACCGGATCGAGGGGCTCAACGCAGGCGCCGACGATTACCTCGTGAAACCCTTCGCCTTCGGCGAGCTGTCGGCGCGGCTTGCGGCGCTGGCGCGCCGTCCGCAGGCGCAGTCGGAGCAGGTGATGCTCGAGGCAGGCGATCTGAAGATGGACCTGATCGCACGCAAGGTAACGCGCGGCGGGCAGGAGATCGACCTTCTGCCGCGGGAGTTCTCGCTTCTGGAATTCCTGCTGCGCCGCAAGGGCCGGGTGCAGACCCGGACGATGTTGCTGGAGGGTGTTTGGGATCTGAATTTCGATCCGCAGACCAATGTCGTGGAGACCCATATCTCGCGGCTCCGGAACAAGGTCGACAAGCCGTTCGACCGTGACCTCATCCACACCGTGCGCGGCGCGGGCTACCGGATCGAGGGCTGATGAAGGCACGTCTGAACCGCGCGGAAATTCTTGCCTCGACGCCGCTGCGGCAGGCGCTCGGGCTGATGGGGATCGTCTTCGCGATCCTTCTGGTGACGCTCGGCTTTGCCTATGTCGCGCTGCGCTCCTCGACCGAGGATTCGATCCGCGCCGATCTCAAGCAGCAGACGGCGGTGTTTCAGGTCGCCGCCAATCCCGAGACGCTTTCGGTGATCGTCTCGGCGGAGGCGCGGGCCTCGGACCCGTCCGAGCGCGCCATCGCTTTCGTCATGTCGGACGGGCGGCAGGTCGGCAATGTGCGGGTCACGCATCAGGGCGACCGCTGGGTCATCTCGCGGCATCCCGAATATGCGCCGCTGTCGAAACATGGCTATTTCACGCTGACCATGCCGCTTGCGGGTGGCTTGCTGGTGATCGGGGAGAGCCGCGCGCCGATTGCGGAACTGACCTCGACCTTCCTCGCGATCCTCGTTTTCTCCTTCGTGCCGTCGCTTTTGGTCTCTGCCGCCTATGGCGCGTGGGTCGGGATGCGGGCACGCAAACGGGTGAGCGCGATCGAAGAGACGCTCGACGATCTGACCGAGGGGCGGCTGGAGGCGCGCGTGCCGCGCGACGAGGTGAAGGCCCGGAAGGGCGACGACCTCGCGCGGATCGGGGCGCGGCTGAACGTGATGGCCGAGACGCAGGAGGCGACGGTCGCGGCGCTGCGTCAGGTCTCGGCGGATATCGCGCATGACCTGAAGACGCCGATGCAGCGGATCTCCGTGCTGCTGTCGGAGCTGCAAGAGGCTTTGCCGGAGGACACACCGCCCCGGGCGTTGGCCGAGCAGGCGGGCACCGAGGCCGAACGCGCGGTGGCCGTGTTCCATTCTCTCCTGCGGATTGCGCAGATCGAAGGCGGCAGCCCCAAGGCGCGGTTCGCGCGGGTCGATCTGGGCGCGCTCGCGGCCGATATCACCGAGCTTTACGAGGCGAGCGCCGAAGAGGCGGGCGGGGCGCTGACCCTGCAACGGCCCGATGCGCCGCTGATAGTGCATGGCGACCGGGGGCTGCTGGGGCAGATGCTGTCGAACCTGATCGAGAACGCGATCCGTCACGGTGGCCCTGCGCCGCAGATCGCGGTGCGCCTGTCTCGCGAGCGCGGCGCAATCATTCTCAGCGTCGCCGATCATGGTCCCGGTATTCCTGCGGCGGAGCGCGAGAAGGTTCTGCGTAGGCTCTATCGGCTGGAACGCTCGCGCACGACGCCGGGCAATGGGCTGGGGCTTGCGCTGGTTCAGGCGGTGGCAGGGCTGCACGAGGCGGAGCTGGAGCTGTCCGACAACCAGCCCGGCCTGATCGTTTCGCTGCGCTTCGCCGCGCCGGGTCAGTCGGCCTGATCGGGCAGGTCGATCTCGGTCAGGAAACGCAGGCTCAGCGGCAGGGTTGCAGCCCCCAGCGCGCGGGCATCGGGGCCCACCTGCCCCTCGCGCACGATCGGAACGCCCGCGCCCGAGAGGTTGATCTTCGCCAGTTCCGCTTCGGTGGCGGCGACGAGCCGCGCGCGCAAATCGTCAGGCATCCAGCCATCGATCACGATCGCATCGAGATCGCACAGCGCAGCCGAGGAGGCGGCGACAGTCGCGAGACCGCGCGCCGCTTTCGCGAGCCAGTCGTCGACGATGTCTTCGGGAAGCTCCCACTCGTCGCGCCGCTCCCAGAGGAAGCTCGCATTGAGACCGCGCTCCGCCATGGCCGCTTCGATAGCTGAGAGCGAGGCCACGTCGAGCAGCTGGCACTGGCCGCCGTGACCGTCGGGCACCGGCATCGAGGCAAGCGCGCCCGCATTGTTGTTGGGACCGGTCACAAGCGAGCCGTTCATCACCAGCCCGCCGCCCACGAAGAAGCCCACGAACGCATAGAGGAAATCGTCTGGCAGGGTCTGGTCGCCCAGCAACAGCTCTGCCGAACAGGCGGCGGAGGCGTCGTTTTCCAGCACCACGGGGAAGGGATAGATCGCCTCCAGCTCGGCGCGGATGTCGCGTTCGCGCCAATCGGCCATCGCACTTTCGTCGAGGCCGAGCGCGACGCCCCAGTCCCACATCCGGAACGGCGCGCCGATGCCGAGACCCGAGATGCGCTCGCGTTTCGAGGCAGGCAATTCCGTCACCATCCGCGCGATCGCGTCGATCGCGAAGGCGATGGTGTCGGCGGCGGTGGGGTAGTCGTGGCGCGAGACGCTGCGCGAGATCGGCGTGCCCATCATGTCGATCAGGATCACCTCGCTGCGGCGGCGTCCGACCTTCAGGCCCAGAAAATAGGCGCCTTCCGGGTTCAGGCGCATCGGCACCGTGGGCTGGCCGACCTTGCCGCGCACCGGGTCGCAGCGCAGCAGGAAGCCTTCATCTTCGAGCGCACGCATGATGACGGAAACGGTCTGTGCCGAGAGGCCCGTCATCCGCGCGATCTCTGATTTCGCCAAGGCGCCGCGGCGGCGAATCAGCGACATCACCAGCCGTTCGTTGCGGTTGCGCATCGAGGAATGATCCGTGCCAATTTTCACCGGGGCGGTCTTGATCATTTCCATCACGCGCTGGGGCACAGTTCATTCTCCGAGGCTGCTCGCGCTTAAGTTACGCTGAGTATTTATCGGCTTCCAGAGGGTGTTCTGTCAATTAATAAATCCACGTGATTTATCTATTGACGAGTCGCCCCGTCTTCGCACATGATTTGCCTCGAAGCCGATCGGAGAGACGGCTGAATTGTTTCTGGGAGGAGACCTGACATGATGAAGAAAACCGCAATTCTCGGTGCGACCGCGCTTGGGCTGATGGCGACGGGCGCTTGGGCGGAAACCACCGCCTGCCTGATCACCAAGACCGACACCAACCCGTTCTTCGTGAAGATGAAAGAGGGTGCCTCGGCCAAGGCCAAAGAGATGGGCATCACGCTCAACACCTATGCGGGCAAGCTCGACGGCGACGTGGAAAGCCAGGTCGCGGCGGTCGAAAGCTGCATCGCGGCAGGCGCCAAGGGTATCCTGATCACCCCGTCCGACAGCCGTGCGCTTGCGCCTGCGGTTACGAAGGCGCGCGAGGCTGGTGCGCTGGTGATCGCGCTCGACACCCCGTTCGAGCCCGCCGACACTGCGGATGCGACCTTCGCCACCGACAACTTCAAGGCAGGCGAGCTGATCGGCCAGTGGGCCAAGGCGAAAATGGGCGATAAGGCCGCGGATGCGAAGATCGGCTTCCTCGACCTCAACCCGAGCCAGGTCTCGGTCGATTACCTGCGCGATCAGGGCTTCATGAAGGGCTTCGGCATCGACATCAAAGACGAGAAGAAGATCGGCGACGAAGACGATCCGCGTATCGTCGGCCACGACGTGACCAACGGCAACGAGCAGGGCGGCCGCACCGCGATGGAGAACCTTCTTCAGAAGGATCCGGGCATCAATGTCGTCTACACGATCAACGAGCCCGCTGCCGCCGGTGCCTTTGAGGCGCTGAAATCGGTCGGCATGCAGGATCAGGCGATCATCGTCTCGGTCGATGGCGGCTGCCCGGGCGTGCAGAACGTCAAGGAAGGCATCATCGGCGCGACCTCGATGCAGTTCCCGCTGAAGATGGCCTCGATGGGCATCGAAGCGATCGCGGCCTTCGCCAAGGACGGCACCAAGCCGCAGAACTCCGAAGGTCTCGACTTCTACAACACCGGCGTGACGCTGATCACCGACCAGCCGGTCGATGGCATCGACTCGATCTCGTCGGAAGAAGGCCTGAAGCAGTGCTGGGGCTGATCCCCGCCTGAAAGATCGGAGGGGCCGCCGCGCGCGGTGGCCCTTTCCATTGGGCCGGGTGACGGCCCTTCACCCCACATTGCACAAAGAGGATGACGGACATGACCCAGACCGTTCCGCCTCGCGGCCAGTCCTTCGAGCACGGCCTCGACCAAAGCGACAAGACCGTCGCGGCCTTCAAGAGTAAGAAACGCGGGCTTCTCGGCACGATCCAGCACGGGTTGCACGGCAATCCGACGATGGTGCCGGTGATCGTGCTGCTGTTGTCCGTCGCCGTGTTCGGCCTGGTCGCAGGGGGCAAGTTCTTTTCCGCCTTCAACCTGACCCTGATCATGCAGCAGGTCTCGATCATCGGGATGCTGGCTGCGGCGCAATCGCTGATCATCCTGACCGCAGGCATCGACCTGTCGGTGGCCGCGATCATGGTGCTGATGTCGGTGATCGCCGGCAACCTTGCCGTCTATATGGGCGTCCCCGCACCGATCGCGCTGCTGATTTCCTTCGCAGGCGGCACCGGCGCCGGTTTGCTGAACGGCTTCCTCGTCACCAAGGTGAAACTGCCGCCCTTCATCACCACGCTCGGCACCTGGTCGATCTTCTACGCGCTGAACCTGTGGCTTTCGGGCGCGCAGTCGATCCGCTCGCAGGATATCGATAAGTTCGCGCCTCTCCTGAAATTCTTCGGCAACACGATCACCGTCGGCAATGCGCGGCTGACCTATGGCTCGGTCCTGATGGTCGTGGTGTTCCTCGTGCTCTGGTATCTGCTGAACAAGACCGCTTGGGGTCGCCACGTCTATGCCGTGGGCGACGACAAGGAGGCGGCGGAACTCGCGGGCATCCGCACCGACCGCACGCTGCTGTCGGTCTACGGTCTCGCCGGTCTCGTCTGCGCGATCGCAGCCTGGGCATCGATCGGCCGCGTGGGCTCGATCTCGCCGCAGGCCTTCTACGAGGCGAACCTGCATTCCATCACCGCCGTGGTGATCGGGGGCATCTCGCTCTTCGGCGGGCGCGGCTCGATCCTCGGCGCATTGTTCGGGGCGCTGATCGTGGGCGTGTTCCAGTCGGGGCTGCGGCTCGCGAATGTGGACGTGCTCTGGCAGGTCTTCGCCATCGGCTGGCTCATCATCATCGCGGTCGCTATCGACCAATGGATCAGAAAGGTTTCGGCATGACGCAAGAACCCATTCTCACCGCACGCGGTCTGGTCAAACGCTATGGCCGCGTCACCGCCCTCGACGAATGCGACTTCGATCTCTACCCGGGCGAAATCCTTGCCGTGATCGGCGATAACGGGGCCGGGAAATCCTCGCTCATCAAGGCGATTTCCGGGGCCGTTACGGCCGACGAGGGCGAGATCAAGCTGGAAGGCAAGCCGATCTCCTTCAAGAGCCCGCTCGAGGCGCAGGATGCCGGGATCGCGACGGTCTACCAGACGCTCGCGCTTTCTCCCGCGCTGTCGATCGTCGATAACATGTTCGTCGGGCGCGAGTTGCGCCGCGCCGGTCCGATGGGCAAATGGCTGCGGATGCTAGACAAGCCCGCGATGCGCGCCTTCGCCCGCGAGAAGCTGAACGATCTGGGGCTGGCGACCATTCAGGACATCGATCAGGCGGTCGAAACGCTGTCGGGTGGCCAGCGTCAGGGCGTGGCGGTGGCCCGCGCGGCGGCTTTCGGGTCGAAAGTGATCATCATGGACGAGCCGACGGCGGCGCTCGGCGTGAAGGAGAGCCGTCAGGTGCTCAACCTGATCCTTGATCTCAAGGCAAAAGGTCTGCCGATCATCCTGATCTCGCACAACATGCCGCACGTCTTCGAGGTGGCGGATCGGGTCCACGTCCACCGGCTGGGCAAGCGGCTTTGCGTGATCGATCCGAAAAACCATTCGATGTCGGATGCGGTGGCCTACATGACCGGCGCGAAGCAGCCCGAGGATGCGAACGAAGCCGCTTGAGAGCAGGCGAAAGAACAGGAAGCGCCCGGTCGGATCGGCCGGGCGTTTTTCGTTTTGGTGCTGCGTCCTTGGCGCGGGGCGTCCAGCCCCGGGCCGCGCCCGACCCTCCCCCCGGGAGGGCGCATTGGCGACGTCATCGCGGGCACGAATGAGCGACGGGCTTGCGAGATAAAGCGCCCAGCCACGAACCGGACAAAGCGCCCACCCAAGGCTCGGGCGCGTCCCTCACCCCAAAAGAAAACCCGCGCCCTCCCGAGCGCGGGTTTCCCGTGAAACAACAACGGGTCGTCAGCCGCGGCGGCCCGCTTCCAGCGCGTCTTCGAAGGTGCGCAGCCCGGTCTTCGGGGCCTGAACCAGCACGGCCATGTTGCCCGGCTTATGCTCGTTGCGCAGCATCTTGGTATGGGCCTGCGGGATCTGATCCCACGGGAAGACCTCTGACATGCAGGGGTCCAGACGCCGCTCCACCATCAGCTTGTTGGCCGAGGCCGCCTGCTTGAGGTTGGCGAAGTGCGAGCCCTGAAGGCGCTTCTGGTGCATCCACATGTAGCGCACGTCGAAGGTGCAGTTGAAGCCCGAGGTGCCGGCGCAGATCACGACCATGCCGCCCTTCTTCACGATCAGCGTCGAGACCGGGAAGGTCGCCTCGCCGGGGTGTTCGAAGACCATGTCCACGTTCACGCCCTTGCCGGTGATGTCCCAGATCGCCTTGCCGAACTTGCGGGCCTCTTTCAGCCACTCGTTATATTCCGGCGTGTTGACCGTGGGCAGCTGACCCCAGCATTTGAAGTCCTTGCGGTTGATCACGCCCTTGGCGCCCTGATCCATCACGAACTGACGCTTGCTCTCGTCCGAGATCACGCCGATCGCGTTCGCGCCTGCGGTGTTCGCAAGCTGGATCGCGTAGGAGCCAAGGCCGCCCGAGGCGCCCCAGACCAGCACGTTCTGGCCGGGCTTGAGCTCGTGTGGGTGGTGACCGAACAGCATCCGGTAGGCGGTGGCGAGCGTCAGCGTGTAGCAGGCGGCCTCTTCCCAGGTCAGGTGCTTC
>MDSW01056445.1_pt1 | contig 22541 bp, 21 predicted proteins | sample 811171 | NCBI WGS metagenome assembly MDSW01 (sample SAMN05326641, study PRJNA326480) | marine metagenome | isolation source: seawater | place: Atlantic Ocean: North West | collected 2012 | reverse complement strand
AGAAATGGCTCTAAAACATCCCAATTGGGCCATGGGCGAAAAGATTACTATTGATTCTGCAACGATGGTCAACAAAGCTTTTGAAATAATAGAATCTCATTGGTTATTTAGTATGCCATGGGAAAAAATGGAAGCTGTGATCCACCCTCAGAGTTTAGTGCACTCTCTTGTTGAATTTGATGACGCTTCAGTAAAAGCTCAAATTAGTAATCCAAACATGCAGATTCCCATACAATACGCCTTATTCTATCCTGATAATATTACTAATCCAAATTTCGAACGGCTTGATTTCAAGGAATCTATAAATATGAATTTCTTTCCCCTAGACCATGAACGTTATCCTGCCTTTAACACAGTTCTAACAGCGGCTCAAATGGGGGGAAGCCACCCTATGGTAGTAAATACAGCAGATGAAATAGCGGTCGAACAATTCCTACAACATAAAATTAAATATACTGATATACCTCGCATAATCGAACACATGTCCAATGGCCATTCCAACACAACCTATCGAGATATACGAGACATACATGACATCATAAACGATGCATCCCGCAAGACTTTAGAAATCTGTACAACTAAATATTCATGAGCAGTCTAATAATCACTCTGATTAGTTTCGTCAGCGTATTACTAGTAGTGGTATTAGTTCATGAATTCGGACATCTATTTACCGCACGATGGTTTGGTGTTAAAGCTTTAGAATTTGGAGTCGGTTATCCACCAAGGCTTTTTAAAGTTTACACAGGCAAAACCGAAGTTTCTTTAACATCTGATACCGTATTTTCACTGGAAACCAAACTTCATGTAGGCCAGATTATCCACATTAGGTCAATATGGAGCAACAACAAGCTACAAGCAGATCGAGTAACTGATAATGTTGCCCAAATTCACAATGACAGAGACTTTGATGGATTAGTACATCAGGGCAAGGTCCGTTATATCTCAGACAACCAGTTATTAGTAGCGGATATGATCTACTCTGTAAATCTGTTCCCCTTAGGAGGATTCGTACGCCTATCAGGGGAAACGGATTCTTCGATGCCCTTAAGTTTAGCGAGCAAACCAGCTTGGCAGAGAGCCATAATATTGCTTTCTGGAGCCTTAATGAACCTTATATATCCCATTATAGTATTCGCTACGCTCAGCATGATTCCTCATAATGTACCAATTGAAAATAGCGGTCGAGTCCAAATAGTGGAAATAATTTCAGGATCCCCGGCAGATCTAGCAGGAGCCGAATCTGGAGACATAATCCTTTACGCAAACAAAATACCTATCAAATCACCTTCAGACCTTCGTAAAATGCTGAATGAATCTCAAGACGCCGGAGCTGTATGGGAAGTTGAGAGAAGTAAAAGCTTATTAAGTATTAAGGTTACTCCGAAATATGATGATTTGAGCAATCAATGGATCAGTGGGATACGAATTAATACTATCGACCAGGAGTATACTCGACAGTCTAATCCTCCCTGGACAGCAGTTTATGATGGATTCGCTCAAACTTTGGGACTCTTATACGCACTGCAACATGAAATCAGAAACATGGTAACCAATGATATCCAGAATCAAATCACTGGCCCTGTAGGAATAGCTCAAATTACCGGGGAAGTAGCGCAACAAGCAGGTCTCCAAGGAGTAATAATACTCTCCATAATAATCAGTATAAACCTAGCGATATTGAATATCTTACCCATACCTATGCTAGATGGTGGTAGATTATTATTTGTGATCATTGAAATAATCAGAGGTGGAAAGCAATTAACGCGCCAACGAGAAAACTTATTCCACGCGATGGGCTTTGTATTTCTGATAACTTTGATCATAATTGTTACAATGAAAGATATACAAAAAATCATATTAGGAGAATCATTCCTAGGTGGATGATAATCACCCTCAAGGCAAAAAGGTTTAATGATGAGAAGAAGTACCAGTGTTGTATCTGTAGGTAATGTTAAAGTCGGGGGTAAAAATGACATTACTGTACAAAGCATGACTAAGACGAATACCAGTGACATCAAAGCAACTGTTAAACAAATCAAAGAACTCGAAGAAGCTGGCTGCGAAATAATCCGTTGTGCAATCCCTGACATGGCTGCAGCTGAAGCAATAAAATCCATAAAACAACAAGTGAAGATCCCAGTGATAGCAGATATCCATTTCCATTATAAATTAGCCATTGAAGCTGCAAAAAATGGAGTAGACTGCTTACGGTTAAATCCTGGGAATTTAAGAGATTCCGAGCAAATCAAAGACGTTGTCAAAGTGGCCAAAGAAAGATCAATTCCTATCAGAATTGGTGTCAACTTCGGAAGTTTGCCCCCTGTAGGAGGAATTGGCAAAACCAAAGGTTTTTCCAGGCATATGGATATGGTCAACAAGTTACCGAAAGCAGGTGATACCACAAGCAATTCATATAGCGTCGTTGATCACATGATAGCTACAGCATTATGGGAAATCAGCTTGTTAGAACAAATGGACTTCGATGACATCAAAATATCCCTGAAAGCTTTTGATGTTCCAACTACAGTTGAATCGTACAGGAGGCTTGCCAAATTAGTTCCTTACCCATTCCATTTAGGCATAACAGAAGCAGGGACAGCCTTTGCTGGATCAATAAGGACATCAGTGGGATTAGGTGTCCTGCTCTATGACGGCATAGGGGACACAATTCGTGTTTCATTGAGTGATGACCCTGTAAAAGAAGTAGAGGCAGGGTTCGAAATCCTTAAATCACTAAACCTAAGAAGCAAAGGCACAACACTAGTTGCATGCCCAAGCTGTGGGAGAGCAGACGTAGACGTGCGAAAATTAGCTAACGACGTAGATGCATTACTCAGGAAGACTGATAAAAATATAAAAGTTGCAGTGATGGGATGTGAGGTTAACGGTCCTGGTGAAGCCAAAGATGCAGACATTGGAATAGCAGCAGGTGCGGGCAGAGCAATAATATTCAAAAAAGGTGAAAAAGTAAAAGTAGTTCCAGAAGAAAATATGCTCGCAGCACTAATGGAAGAAATAGAAAACACCCCTTCTAACGCGTAAGTTAGAATATATAAAAACACGATGGGGATAAGGATAATCCAATGAAGCTCACGCAACTCGCTTATAAGACACTACGTGACACAGGATCAGATGCAGAAACGTCTAGCCACGCATTACTATTACAAGCAGGCTTTATACATCAACTTGGGGCTGGGATTTATTCCTATCTTCCATTAGCGTTAAAAGCAATCAAAAATATAGAATCCATAATCCGTTACGAAATGGACAAAACCGGAGCCCAAGAAATTTTAATGCCTCATATTCAGCCGCAAGAATTATGGGATTTAACGGGTCGTACAACAGCTTTTGGAGATAATTTGTTCACACTTAAGGATAGAAGACAAAGAGGCCTTGTGTTGGCACCTACTCACGAAGAATCTGTAACTACTATAAGTAAATCCATCATCCAAAGCTATAAAGACCTACCTTTTACCTTGTATCAAATCCAAACCAAATTTAGAGATGAAGCGAGACCTCGCGCGGGACTTATTAGAGTACGTGAATTTTCTATGAAAGATGCGTATAGCTTTAGTGCCAACGAAGATTCTTTGGATGAAATATATGAATCCATGGCAATAGCCTATAAAAATATTTACCAAAAATGTGAAATACCTGTGTTAATGGCTGAAGCTGATAGTGGAGCTATAGGAGGCAAAGATTCACACGAATTCATATATCCAACCGAATCGGGAGAAGATACTGTAATCACTTGCTCCAATTGCCAGTACACCGCTAACGTCGAAAAAGCCATTGGGATCTTACCCGCTGAAAATCATGATACAGAAGCACCTCAAGCAGAAATATCTACACCAGGAGTAACAACTATCGAGGAAGTTTGTAATTTCCTTAATATTAATGCCAATCAAACATTAAAATCACTTTGCTACTCCGCTGATGGCCAACTAGTTATGGTTTGTATACGCGGGGATCTAAACATAAATGAAGTGAAATTGAAGCATATACTAAATGCTACAGAATTAAGAGCTGCATCTACTGCAGAAATCGAACAAGAAGGCCTAGTTCTTGGGTCTATGTCTCCGCTGGGAATAAGTAATATAAACATAATAGGAGATACATCCATAGTTACTAAAAAGAACCTTACTGCTGGCGGGAATAAGCCAGGAACACATATTGTCAATATAAATTATCAAAGAGATTTTCATGTCAATCAAATAGCGGATATTTCAACAGTTACCGAAATGCATTTATGCAATGAATGCAATGGTAAGTTAGAAGCGGTTCGAGGAATCGAGATAGGCCATATATTCAAACTTGGGTCATTTTTTTCTGAGTCATTAGGACTACATTTCACAGATCAAGATGGAAAACAACAATTCCCTTTAATGGGCTGCTATGGGATAGGAGTAGGAAGACTTCTAGCGGCGGTAGTAGAATCAAACCACGATGATAAAGGAATAATATTCCCTAAAAATGTTAGCCCTTACCAGGTACATCTTATAGCTTTAAATGCCAATGATGAAACATGCTACGAAAAAGCTCACGCAATATATGATTCTCTTTGGGATCACGGCGTTACTTGTTTATTTGATGATAGGACAGATCAAAGCGCAGGGGTAAAATTTAGAGATTCTGAACTATTCGGTATCCCTTTACAGGTCATAGTCAGTCCCAGAAATCTAAATAATGATATCTGTGAAATCAAACTAAGAAAAACACTTGTAACATATAGTGTTCCACTCGGAGAGACTATAGACCACATTGTAAATTCTATTTAACAGAGGTCTCAGAATTACGACTCTCCAATACTGAGTCATATAATTCTAAATTACGTTTCAATCCTGGCGCTAATTTACCTGCCATAGAAGAATTCAATATTAACAATAATCTGAATTGTGCTGCTAGATCAGTTGCCAACTTAGACTTAGCCTCCGCTATAGTATCTCCAGAAACAGGAACTCTCAACCCAGATAGAGGAAGCATAGATTTACATTCTCCTGCCCAATAGGTGTCTAGTGAATCAATTATCACTATCGGAATTGACTTTTTAATCCTGAATTGTGAATCTTCACCCAAGTCATCGTCGCACAATTCTCCGAAAGTAACCCTGCTAACATCACTATGATTTATATGGTATTCAGCTTTAGTGGATATCGCGGCACCTACTCGCCTCCATTCCCAATCATCCGGAGTAGATTTGTCAGATCCTGGCGTTACTACAACTGGAGTGCTCCAATCCTCATTCAGTAACTGATCTTCATTATTCATCGGATTCGATTTCCCAAGCATCATATACTTGTGGTGGAAGTTCAATCGGGCCTATCGCGTTTTCATAATCTTTAACATGTTTGGTAGCCAATACTGCTATCGCTTTCAGCATTTGTGGACTGACTTTTATCCTGCTTCTTAATATGGGTTCCCGTTCTTCCATTTGTTCCCCAAAAAATAAGACCGCTGAGTACAAACTGGAATAAATATGCAAAGAATCAGCATAGAAAGTTATAGGTTCGTCAGAAATTTCATCTGAGTTCACTGAACCTGGAGTTACGAAATTCTCATCTTTGGGAATTTCATCATCTGGTGGAACGTATGGTCTTTGAATTATTGGCATATTACCTCCTCATTCACTATGGGAAAGAATTGATCTTTGGGTTTTCGAAAACCCGGATCATCCAACTACAAAATATTGATAAAACAGACAATACCATAGCAATAGTGAATGCTAACAAGTAATCCCCTTTTAGGTCAAATAAAATACCTCCTAATATAGGGCCCACAGCTATTCCTATGCCTCGTCCAATTTCAACCAAACCTAAGATTTCTCCTAGGTATTCTCTGGGATAAATATCGCCGGCTTTAGCCGATAGAATTAACCCCCCAATACCATCGGTAAGGCCGGAAAATGCTACATATAATAATATTGGAAACAAATTATTCATATTATTAGTCATAATCAACACAGATAAGGCTATTATCTGAAGGGTTATACCAAAGGTGAACATGCTTTCTCGGCCTACCTTGTCAGACAAATAACCCAAACTAGGCCTTCCGAGCACGCTCAGAGCACCAATCAAACCAACCGCGGTAGCTGCATTCATTTGATCATAACCAGATAAAACAAAAAATGCCAAAATATGTAACCGAATCATTTGATTCGAAATAGACAAAAAGCCTCTCGCTCCTATCATCCACCAAACAGACTGGATTTTATATGCTTTAAAAGAATTGGATTGTTTCCTGGGAGCAGAATCTGCCATTTCAGAAAGGTGTAAGTTTTCATTTTTAAGCAACGGTTTTTGCAATAATAAATTCAAAGGGACAACAAGCAAGAAAAAAATTGTACCAAGTATCCTGAATGACCATCGCCAACCAAATCCCAAAACCAGTGCTTGAGATAACGGAGTAAAAATAGCCTGACCAAATGGATTTCCAGCATCTGCCAATCCAAGAACCGTCCCTCTACTAGTTGGGAACCAAGGTGATAAAGTGGCCATTGCCGTAAATGATGACACTGACGTGTGACCTACAGCAGCTATAAAACTATAAAAAATATATAAATACCATAAGTTAGGAGCATAGCTGCTTAACTGCCAACCTACAAAAATAATTATCCCTGCTAGCACAAAAAAGCGTTTGGGCCCTAACTTGTCGAGTAATCGGCCAAGTAATGGTGATGCTATAGCTCCAAATAATCCACCAAGAGAAAAAACCAGCGATGTGACCGTGGCTCCAGTTTTAAAGCCGTTTTTTAAAGCTAAATAAAACACTGATTCAGCATTCTTCGCACCACCCTCTACTATCAAGTTGCAGAAAGATAATAAAAATACTGTCCAGCCCGGATATTTTAGACGCCTAATTATGCTTTGAAGTTTTTTCATGTACAAATACAGTATTGCCGTGATTCTTGACCACTGTAACATAGAAAACTATAATTGAGCCCGTATCAAAATATTGGATTTGAGTACATTCCAAACTAAACTGTGAATTGAGTTCCACTTGAGCAAACTTAGCCCTCAAACTTTAAAAAACCTCCATCGAGATGCTTCGGCAGAGCTGGACTCTATAGATACATCCAGTGGGATTGATGATTGGAGAATCAAATTTCTTGGCAGAAGAGGAGCACTAGCTCAATTACTCAGCCAAATCCCGAAGCTTTCTGACGACGAAAAACGATCTGTAGGGATTGAAGCAAATAAGACCAAGCAATCTCTGGAGGCATTATTATCTATAGCTATAACCAGGATTGATGACTCAAATACGCTAGAGACAGATAATTTAGATGTGACACTCCCTGGTGTACCAATCCACGAAGGGAAATTACACCCTACAACACAGGTAGTAAGAGAAATATCACAGATTTTCCTTCGCATGGGATTCGATATAGCAGAAGGACCGGAAGTTGAATGGGATATATACAATTTTGAAAAATTAAATATCCCTGCAGGACATCCTGCCAGAGATATGTGGAATACACTTTGGATAGATAACACAGAGCTCAACACACAAAATACAATATTGTTAAGAACCCACACTTCACCTATGCAGGCTAGATTGATGGAACAAACATCACCTCCAATACGAGTCATAGTACCAGGCAAGTGTTATCGATATGAAGCTACTGATGCAACACATGAATGGCATTTCTATCAAATAGAAGGATTAGCAGTAGATAAAGGTATAAATTTCTCCGACTTAAAAGGTACACTGTATGAATTTGCTAGACAGATGTTTGGGTCAGAAAGAAAAGTTAGGTTTAGATGTGATTATTTCCCTTTTGTAGAACCTGGAGTTGACATGTCCATAGACTGCTTTTCATGTGGTGGATCTAACCCTCAATGTAGAATTTGTAAAGGAACTGGATGGATAGAAATCATGGGAGCAGGAATGGTTCACCCTAAAGTATTGTCAGGCGTAGGATATGATCCTGACCAATATACTGGGTTCGCATTTGGTCTAGGACCAGAACGAATAGCAATGCTCAAGTACGGCATTGATGATATTAGGCATTTTTATTCGAATAATCTCAAATTCTTACGACAATTTTAAACCCGAAAAGCACTGTGAAATGAAACTTTCTTTAAATTGGCTCAAACAATATGTGAATATAGATACAAACGTGGCTGAACTAGCCCACAAGTTAACTATGGCAGGGCTGGAAGTTAACGAGATTATTACTGTAGGTGATTGGCAGGAGTGCTACGTTGGCTTAGTTACATCAGTCGAAAAACACCCTAACGCAGACAGACTGTCTTTATGCAGCGTCGAAATCAATTCTGAGAAATTACAAGTTGTATGTGGCGCCCCTAACGTAGAGGAAGGTATAAAAATATGTTTGGCTAGACCTGGAGCTCGACTATATAACCCACGTTCAGACTCATACGAAAAATTGAAAGCTAACAAAATCAGAGGAATCACTTCCGAAGGAATGATATGTTCCGAATTAGAACTTGGAATAGGTCAAGATCATAACGGGATTCTTATACTCCCAGATGACACCCCTATTGGGACGAATGTGGAGTCCCTTTTATCAGATACGATTCTTGATGTTGAACTCACTCCCAATAGGGTGGACTGTTACTCAGTCACTGGTATAGCCCGAGAAATCGCCGCACTCACAGGTGAAACGTTGTGTTTACCTAACTTAGATTCGCCTTCAGTAAAGACTGAGATTCCGCTATTTATTGAGATCGAAGCCCCAGATCTGTGCCCTCGTTACACTGGAGCCATCATAAAAAACGTCACCATACAAGAATCTCCAGAATGGCTGAAAGACAAATTAGTAAAGTCTGGGTTAAACCCAATTAATAACATTGTCGACATCACAAATTTCGTGATGTATGAACTCAACCAACCTATGCATGCCTTTGATTTAACTACTATATCAAACAATAAAATAAAAGTAAGGCGAGCTTTAGACCAGGAACCTTTAACTCTCCTGGATGGCCAATCCCTGGAACTTGATTCAAATACATTAGTTATAGCCGATGAAACAAAACCTATTGCGTTAGCAGGTATCATGGGAGGTCAAAGCACTCAAATCACGAATTCAACAACGGATATTTTACTTGAATCCGCAAATTTTGATGGTTTTAACAACCGAATTTCATCAGATAGATATAGAGTGAAAACAGATGCCTCTATAAGATTTGAAAAATCGCTGAGCGAAGAACTACCTATTAAAGCATTAAATAGAGCCATTAATCTAATCACCGATATGTTAGACTCCAGTTATTTAGCAGCATATTTAGACATCGACATGCATCCCACGAGAAAACCATTAACAGTAAACTTGGATACTGCTAAAATTCAGTCTGTGTTAGGCATGGACCTCGACCTTAAGACATGTGCTGACATACTAAGAAGCCTAGGTTTTGAATGCGTTAATACTACCGATTCCACCCTGATCTGCACAATTCCATATTGGCGCAACGATATAACCCTTCCTGAAGACCTCATTGAAGAAATCATAAGAATCATTGGATATGATGAAGTCCCAACAAGAATGCTTACGACACAGATACCTCATCACAGAACAGATAACCAATACGCATTGAAAGAATCTGTTAGAGATTTGTTTGTAGCTTCAGGACTACAAGAAATAATATCTTATCCTCTAACAGATGAAACCTCGTTAACTAAATTAGAATTGTCTGGGACATTGCCGAAGTCCATCGATGTTCTAAATCCGATGAGTGGTCTATATACTCAGTTACGGACATCACTCAGACAGAATTTACTATCTACTCTCCAGCAAAACCAATATAGCCATGATGGCCCTTTTAAACTATTTGAATTAGGCAGAGTGTTCTATCCGAGTGATACTGGACTACCCGAAGAAATTGAAACAATAACGGGAATATGTACAGGGAATAAACGGGAACTCCATTGGAGTGATACTTCAGATGAAATATCCTTCTATGATACAAAAGGAATCATAGAGCAACTATTTTCTTACTTGAACATGAACGTGACTTATGCACTCAATGCTGACGGTACTTATATACCAACTCAATCGGCTACAATAGTCTATGAAGGTATTAATGTTGGTACAATAGGAGCAGTGAAAAAATCCGTGCTTCAAAATTTTGATATCCAGTTCGAATCAGTGTTCATGTTTGAAGTAAATTTAGCCAAAGTACTCGAACTAAACTCACGAACTCCAAACAAATTTAAACAAATTTCTAGGTTCCCAGAAGCCGTAAGAGATCTTGCGCTTGTAGTGGACCAGCACATAGTATCCTCCGATATTACTCAGCAAATACTGACTAAGAAATATGTGACCTTCGTAGAAATATTTGATGTTTATGCAGGAGAAGAACTAGAATCTAGCAAAAAATCATTGGGTTTCCGTATACATCTCCAGAGTATGGACGACACTTTAACTAATGACCTAATCACAGAACAAATTGATCAAATCATGGCACTTGTAAAAAATAAATTCAAAGCTCAATTGAGGTAACCTTGGAAGAACACGTACATAAACACGTTGATGAGGATATGCTATCTGTCGAAGCAGCCTCCTCAATCATAATGCAGCATTTCGACAAATTATCCGAAGTTGCAGTACCGATATTAGATACTCTCGGATACACTTTAGCTGAGGATATATATTCCTCAATAAACATACCTCCTAACGCTAATTCGGGCATGGATGGGTACGCGATAATCGCAAACAATCTATCTGAATATAATGAATCCAACCCAATAACTTTGACGGTAATAGGCACAGTACCTGCCGGATCAGTACCACAAGTAGAAGTGTCTGATGGGACTGCAGTTCGTATCATGACTGGAGCATCCATTCCTAACGGAGCTACTGCTGTCGTACCGTTTGAAGAAACTGACGAAATAGAAAGAATCACCAATAAAACTCCGTTAAATGAAATTACCATCAAAACAAAATTGCCAGCTGGATCGAACATTAGAGCTGCAGCAGAAGATGTAAAAGTTGGGGATTTAATATTAGAATCAGGTATAACAATTCGTCAACAAGAAATAGCCGTCCTAGCATCTCTTGGTCTGGCCCAAACAACCATAATACGAAAACCTGTCGTAGGAGTCATTTCCACAGGTGATGAATTAATCGAACTAGGCCGTGAGCTATCCCATTCTAAGATATATGACAGTAATAGCTATGGGGTATGTGCGGCGATACAAGCAGCAGGTGGACTAGCAAAACGCATAGGAATTGCTCAAGATACTATTAAAGATTTAGAAAATGCAATTAATGAATGCTCAGACTGCGACATGATAATAACATCTGCAGGTGTATCAAAAGGGGATTATGACTTTGTTAAAGAAGTATTAACCCAAAATGGGGAAATGAATTTCTGGTCTGTACGGATGCGTCCAGCAAAGCCTTTAGCTTTTGGATTGATCAATATAGATAATAAAAATATTCCTCTGATCGGACTTCCTGGCAACCCTGTTAGTGCATTAGTAGCATTTGAAATGTTCGGGAGACCAGCGATACTTAAGATGCGAGGGAAAAAACAATTAGGCCGACCCATCATATCTGGTAGACTGAATGGCACCATAAATAACTTTGACGGGAGAAGAGTCTATGCTCGGGTTGTTATTGAAGAATCCAACGGTACTTATACAGCCACTCCAACAGGACCGCAAGGATCGAATATACTAACCTCCATGTCCAAATCCAATGGATTAGCAATCTGTCCAGAAGATGAAACAAAAAAACAAAGTGGTGATATAGTTAGTATAATAATGACCAACTGGAATGAAGAGGTAAACTTATGACAACAAATACAGACCTATCTGAAATAACCTGTAAAATTAGTTTCGCAAGGATAGCAGGACTAAACCGATCTGCACTGACTTTATTATCCGAGCGACTCCATCCTAATTGTCCTTCTTGGGGTAAAACAATAAGTGAACTTCCTACTCCAGAAAAATTAGTCACTGAAATAACTGCTAACTCCAAAGCGGATGATAACTATATAAACACGGATATGCCAATCAAAGAGATGATATTTAGAATTCTACTTACTAGTAAAAATAAACCTAGAACAATTGGAAACCTTCATAAATTATTGACTGGGACCTGGTCTACACCTGTTAAACCGATCACCTTGTCCCAATCCTCACTAGTTAAAGTTATAGAATTGGATGATTATTATGGGTTTGAACTGTCAAGATAGTACTTGCTAAGCCCTAACTAAATTCTGATCTGCTATCTCTATTAATTTGTTAAATGCAGAGATATCGTTTACGGCCATATCTGCCATCATTTTACGATCAATTTCTATTCCTGCATTTTTCAGGCCAGCGATGAATTCACTGTATTTCATGTCTGAATTTCGACATGCTGCATTGATTCTAGCTATCCACAATCTTCGGAAATCAGCTTTTCGTTGCTTCCTATGACGATACGAATGTGACCATGCATGAATTAATGCTTCTTTAGCCCATTTGTAATTTCTATGTGAGGATCCTTGATATCCTCTAGCGGCAAGCAAAACTTTTTTATGTCTTGCTCTTTTTGTTACTCCTCGTTTAACTCTAGACATCTGTTATTCTCCTAACTATCCTCTATTGATACGGCAGTAGTTTAGAGAGACGCTTGACATCATTCTCGCTAACCACGGTCTTTTGATCATATTTATGGGTCACTTTATTAGGTTTTTTCCTTCTTAAGTGACTGCTATTTCTGTGTCTTCTCATTAATTTGCCTGAACCCGTTACATGTATTCGAGCCTTAGCACCTTTATGAGTTTTCAATTTTGGCATTTCGTATTCTACCTAATAATTATTTTTTCGTGTTTGGCACCAGTGTCATGGAAAGAGATCTTCCTTCCATCGCAGGTGAACTCTCCAATTTTACATCATCTTTCAGTTCATCCGCTACTCTTTTCAAAACTGTGAGCCCAAGTTGTGTGTGGATTGCTTCTCTTCCTCGGAATCTCACTGTTAATTTTACTTTAGCACCATCATCAATCATTTCCTTGACTTTACGCAATTTGGACTGGAGATCATGTTCCCCTATGTTAGGTCTAAATCTCATTTCTTTTAAGTCAGTCCCTTTTTGACTTTTCCTGGATTCTCTTTCCTTCTTGGCGGATAGGTATCTTAGTTTGCCGTAATCCAGCAATCGACATACTGGAGGGTCTGTATTTGGTGACACTTCTACGAGATCAGTACCAATATCTCTTGCAAATTCCAAAGCTTGTTTTATAGGCATTACGCCATGTTGTTCGCCTCTATCACCAATTAACATTACTTTCGAAGCAGAAATCTGTTCATTTACTTTATATTGTCGCGCTATAGTAGTTACTCCTGTATTTGCGAATGAGTGTAAAATTTAACACAATTAGCTCACAAAGGTCAATCAAATAGCCTATCTGATAAGCTACAGAGTGCCTCCTATATCTTTTAAAAACTCTTCAATATCAGGAGAAAGCTCAGTCAATGAATCTTCAATTTCCAAATATGTGGAATCATATGATTGTTCAAGCATATCAACCAGGTTTGTGATGTCTTCAGAATTTTGTATGAATGCTGCAGCTTCTATATATTGAGTCTCTCCTTGTTGTTTATCAACATATTTTAATGGGAAGTCATATAGCGCGCACAAGATTTCCATAATCCGAGCCTGTCCGCTAAAATCTACGTCTATTTCCAAATACTGAGGCAAATGTACTACAAAAGTGTTTGTTGTGATGTTCCTATCTCTTAGAATTTGTTGTATCAGCATGGTGATTGAAGTTGGGCCTTCATAATCACTCTCTCTCACTTGAAATTCATTCAATGAATCCAACAAATCCGGATTATTAGTAATTGAAGAGACTACAAGAGGCCTTGTATGAGGCACCATATCATACATACCCCCGATCATTGTATATTCAGATATATCAAACTTATCAGCCAATTCTGTAATCGCATCAATAAATTCCTCGCTATTAATATGTGGCTCTAGCATCTCCATCAATATCAAGTCATGTTCTTTTTCGGGACGTTTGGCGTAATATAGTCTAGTTTGCGGTTGTCTGAATATCCTTTTCCCATCCAGAAAATACGTGCGAGGCCTGTAAATAGTGTAATCATAGAAGGCACTAGGGTTAATCATTGTGCCAAGTATTTCTGCCCCTAAAGCATCCCTTAAGAATCTTATAACTTTAGTGCCAACTCTACCAACATCTATCCAAGGCTTCAAAACCATTACTACTTTGGGAGACCTTAATTCGACTTCTGATAAATCCACATATTTGAATACATCGCTCATAACTAGTTATTACCCCACATTAGCATTCACCCATCTCGTTCAATGATCCTCTTGACCAGACTATTTGCCCATTGATTATCGTAGCGACTGTATCTAGTTTTGTTTTTCCTTCAATCATGTTACCTGACATATCATGCCACACAAATCTGCCTTCTAACAAATCAAAAACAGCCACATCGGCTACGGATCCTACAGATAATGTCCCATCGCTTAATTTACTATGGTTTGCCAAACCTAAAACCTTTGCTGGAGTAACAGTTGCAGCTGCAATTGCTTCGTCCAATGTCAAACCTACAGCATGAAATTGACTGACTAAATCATTCATTTTATAAACGGTTCGATCATCAGGAGAAATATGTAGATCTGTACTTATTGTATCTATTTTGATTCCTTGACTAATCGCACTACGAACGACAGACATATCGCAATGAATTCCTGCATGTGCCACATCAAAGACAATCCCTCTTGAAGCAGCATCTGCAACTTCTGGACGAATTTGACCGGCGTTGTCTAATATGTTCTCTCTGTCTCCATTGAAAATATGGGTTGCTATATCACCTTCAGTCATATGTTTAAGAATAGTTGGCAATGGTATCGGAGTACCACTTACATGTACCATTAATCTTGTACCTGATTGAACAGCAGCTTCTTTTGCCATGCACAGTGCTCTTTCCGCGTCCCAATACGCCACGGCGTTATAGTGCATTCTAATTTTCACCCCAAAACAAAACCCTGAGTTTGCTTTGATAGCATCTACAGTATCTTGCACGCTAATTATATTGAGGTCGTGCAAGCCGCCTCCAAGTCTTCTGTTTGCAGCAAGACCGATAGCTGATATATGTAGAAAACACAACAAATTTGTTTTATGCATTGGGAATACATAATCTCTCATCGCTTTATAATTAAGATATCCGGCGCTCCCTGCATCAACTCCTGTTGTAGTCCCATAAGGCAAACAATTAGCATCTGCATGAACAGCACTACCATTGCCACCATCATAAAAGTGCCCATGTATATCAATTAGTCCTGGAGTTATAACTTTATTAGTAACATCGATTACTTGGGCTTCTGAGTTTGCAGTTAAGTCTGTGCCCACAGCACATACTCTGCCATCTCTGATTAATAAATCATTTATTGCGTTTATATTATTCCCAGGATCTATTATCGTACCGTTTCTTAATAGTAATTCGCCTGTTGCCATATCTCTCCTAAATATGCCTAGGTTCAGTTATTGATCAGTGAAGTTCATAAGTCTTAGCTGAGGGTAAACCTTTTCTACGGGTTTATTTAAATCGTTTCTATCAATATCTGAAGTATCTGATAATTCCAACAACGATTCATTAGACACAACTTCTTCAACTAATTTATCAATGATTTGAGGAGACTTCCCATCTAATCTTCCCAATTGGTATGCCAATGTCACTGCTAATTGCGAATTTATAATCATTTGAAACGCGTCTGATTTTTCTAAGTCTTCGGGAAGACAACCACTTTGATCAGCAAAATCATCTAATATTTGACCTATGATTGGAGGTAAATCTTTGAAATCAATCTCAGTCATATATTGCAAGACCAAATCCGAAAGCTCTTTTACTGCTTCTTCATTAAGTATGGAATAGTTATAGTCGCTATTCCGCCAGAATCCTGTCTGATATTCAGGCATATTGCCCCCAAATTTTAATCACCAGAATTGTATCACGACTTAGATAGATATCAGTTGACTGATTTACATTGAATGTAAATCAGAGTACATGCTAGTATTAGTCAATGAATGGGTGAGGTAGGTTAATATTGCATAACGTTGATGCTATAGTATGTGCGGAATACTCAGAATTTGTGTCCGTTGAGTCTATTAAATCTGCAATGCAAAATGCCATTGAATATTTGTACCCTCATAATCAGGTTTTGAACATCAGCATATTAATCACTACTAACAAGAACATTACTCAGCTTAACACCTCATTTCGCGGAATCAAGGAAAGTACTGACGTTTTATCCTTCTCTCCAAAAGAGATGCATATGACTGCAGAAGAAGACAATATTTTTACCGAAATAGAAGAAGACCAATTAGGAGATATAGTGATATCTTACGAGGAAGTAGAAAGTCAATCAAAGGCATATCACCAATCACGGGAAGAAGTATTAAACTTTTTACTTATACATGGATTGTTGCATCTTTCAGGGTATGATCACGCCACAGTCAAAGAGCGAACAGAAATGCAAATGCAAGAGTCTACCTTACTACAACACCTAAATATATCTAATAGTATTGTATCTGAAATGTACGAAGCCCATAGGTTAAAAGGTTAATAATGACTTCAATTTCAATGTACAGAAAATGGAGACCCAAGTCTTTTGATGAAATTTCAGGACAAGACCACATATCCACTACTTTAAAACAGGCTATAATTCAACAAAGGATTTCTCATTCGTATTTATTTTGCGGGCCACGTGGCACAGGCAAAACCACCACCGCGCGTGTGTTAAGCAAAGCTATAAATTGCCTTGCAATAGAAGGTGGGAATCCGTGTAATAAATGCACTATGTGTTCATCCAGCAATGAAGGCAAGTTCTTAGATATTATCGAATTAGATGCCGCTAGCAATCGAGGAATCGACGAAATAAGAAGTATCAAAGAAAAAATCAACTTCCTGCCATCCGAAGGTACAAAAAAAGTGTACATAATTGATGAAGCCCATATGCTTACCGATCAAGCTTCAAATGCATTCCTTAAGACACTTGAGGAACCACCAAGTCACGTGACTTTCATTCTATGCACGACTGAGCCACAGAAAATATTACCTACTATTCTATCTCGATGCCAGCGATATGACTTCAGAAAGATTTCACATCCTTTAATAGTGCAAAGGCTCAACTCAATCATAGAGTCAGAAGGTATCGTAGCAGAAAATGCTTCTTTAGAAGTGATAGCTCAATCCTGTGACGGCAGTCTTAGAGATGCCGAAACTATACTCGAACAAATGATAGTATCAACCAACGGTAATCTTAAGAGACAGGATGTTGAAAACTTTATTGGTATTAGTAATCCATCTCGGTGGGTAGATCTAGTGAGCTTAATTCTTAACCAAGATACAGCTGGTTCCATACGCCTGGTAAATGAATCACTAAGTCTTGGAATTGAAGCAGTTGCCATACACAAGAACGTCATGAATTTACTAAGATCAATCATGTTGTATCAATTAGATACTTCATTGCTTCAGGCATCAATATACAACCTTGAGTCCGACATCCAACCTATAGCTAACAAGTATGACAGTACAAAGATAATTCAATGCCTAGGAATGTGGAATGCTGTGAATTTTAAAACCATTCAATCAGATATCCTGTTGTTAGAGCTGCTAATTGTTAAACTCACAGTCAATCTGATTGCCGAATCTGACTCAAACACCATAAAGACCAAAGAACCCATTGTCCCAAATATCGTCTTACCGAAAGAATCCCCTAAAATTCCTGAACCAATTAAACCAACCATTACACAAGATTCTGCGACTCCAAATCCAACGAATAGTTCGACTGAGTCCAACGTGTCCGAGTCCAAAACCAAAATTACCAACCAAACTAACTCTCCTGTTGAATCAGGTATCTTGAATACCTGGAACGAAGTGATACGGTCATTAGGCAGACAAAAAGGAGAAAAATTCAATTTGGGGGCTCTTTTAAGGGATTGTGAGAAGACATCCCTTGAAATCATTGATGGCAAAATGACATTATACTTTAAAAATCGAGCTAACTTCGAACGAATGGAAGAAGAAATGTCTAGTCCTATATCCTATAATAAAGTGAGTGAGATATTTAAAAAACACTTCAATCAAGACTTAGAAATTAGTTTAGATATGGTTGCCAGCAATGGCAGTCAAAACGGCAGCCCCAATGCATTGCAAAATAGTCCACTCGTGAGAGTAGCAATGGGAATGGGAGCACACGTACTACAGGAGAAATCAGATGAATAGAAACATGATGAAGCAAGCACAACAATTACAAACAAAGCTCCTTCAAATACAGCAAGAATTAGAAACCTTGGTTGTGGAAGGTACGTCCGGTGGCGGAGTAGTAAAGATTGAGGTTACAGGGAAACAAGAGATCAAAAGTGTTGTTATAGACCCCGAAGCGGTTGAAGACATTGAATTACTCCAAGATCTAGTACTGACTGCTATCAATGACGCCATGGAAAAATCCCAGCAGTTGGCTTCAGAAAAGATGGGAGCGGTCACCGGAGGATTAAACATCCCAGGACTAACTTAAAGGTCTTAATAGGTTAGAAAATGAATCTTAACAACGCGACAAACGTATCTGATTCTTTGAATTCTCTGATAGAAGAGCTTAGTAAATTGCCAGGGATTGGTCCGAAAACAGCGCAAAGACTAGCATACTATATTGTGAGACAAACAGAACGTGAAAATATTCAGCTAGCCGAAGCTATTTCCTCTGTAAGCACCAAAATCATATACTGCGACAAATGTCAAAATCTTTCAGACTACAACCCATGCATTATATGCACCAATCCTAATAGAAATATCTCGCAAATATGCGTTGTTGAAGATCCCATGGACGTAGTAGCCATAGAAAAGTCTAATTGCTTCAAAGGACTATACCATGTACTTCACGGGTCAATATCACCTTTAAATGGTATAGGCCCCGATCAATTACGAATTAAGCAATTATTCCAAAGGCTTGAAAAAGAAGATATATCTGAAATGATAATTGCTACGAATCCAACCCTACAAGGGGAAGCTACGGCGTTATATATAAGCAACAACAACACAAAATCTGATTTGGTTATAACCCACCTGGCAAGAGGGCTACCAATAGGAGGCTCACTAGAATACTCTGATGACATCACTCTTAGCAGAGCTTTCCAAGGACGACAACAAATCAGCGAATGACTTCTATCAAGACATACACTAGTCAAGCATTGGTTTTGAAATATTTTCCATACAAGGAAGCTGACCTAATTCTTACAGTGTTCACAAAGCAGCATGGGAAGCTCCAAGCGATCGCTAAAGGCGCTCGCAAACCGCAAAGCAAATTCTCAGGACACGTAGAACCCCTAACAGTTATAAATATTCAGTTAGCGAGGGGCAGATCTATTGAAACCGTAACGCAAGTACAAACAAATAAGGCATACCCAACTCTGTACAAAGACTTAAATAAACTTGCTCACGGAATCTATATATCTGAATTAATCGACCAATTCACTCCAGAAAAAGAGCCCAATAAGCAGATTTTTGATGCAGGTATCGACATTTTAGACTTTATATCCATATCTCCTGAACCAGAGCTAAACATAAGGAACTTCGAATTCCAAATTTTAAAATTTTCCGGATTTCTACCCGAGCTTTTTGTATGTGTGAAATGCGGCCAAGAAATAGTCGCAGGAGAACACCGATATAGTGTCAGCAACGGAGGAGTGATATGCTTAGGTTGTTCTGATATCAGCAATACTATGGATATGTCCTTAGCATCCATTAAATTACTAAGGTACTTCAACAGACATTCTACCGCAGGGGAATCACAATTACGCATCAAGGAAACCACTTACACTGAAGTAAGAAACCTGTTACTGGAAACTATAATATTCTGGTTAGAAAAAGATTTGAAATCATCACAATTTATAGACCATCTCAAAACAATTCAAACTCCTTTGACGAAGCTTTAAATGAATAGGCAAGTATTATTATGAATCAAAACCCATTACAAATAGATATAAATGGAGTCACTCACCAACTACTAGTGACCTTCATCGGAGCAGATTTCGTACAATTATCTATAGATGGGGATCTTTACGATCTCCCTATTACTCGTTCGAGTCACAATAATACCGACCTTTCTCATCCTAGGGATAATGCAAAAAATGATCCTACGTTAACATTAAACTTAGACAATCCAGAAATACGTTGTCAAATGTCGGGAAAAGTAATAGCAATATATGTCCAACCTAATGACTCAGTGTCAATAGGACAGCCGTTATGCACTATAGAAGCGATGAAAATGGAACAAACTATAATAAGCCCTATCGACAGTATAATTGATAATATCTATATTCAACCAATGGAATCGGTCTCGAATGGCCAACTGCTTATGACATTCAAAAAACCCTAATTGTTATTCAAAAGGACTTATTAGTGACTCAAAAATTCATCAAAGTTAAAGGTGCTAAAGAGCATAATCTCAAAGATATAACTGTTGAAATACCAAAAGATCAACTCGTAGTAATTACTGGAGTGTCTGGTTCTGGCAAGAGCTCTCTGGCTTTTGACACGATTTATGCAGAAGGTCAGAGAAGGTATGTTGAATCCTTATCAGCATACGCGAGACAGTTTTTGGGAAGAATGGAGAAACCTAATGTCGAATATATAGAGGGACTATCACCGTCTATATCAATAGACCAAAAAGGAGTATCCCATAACCCTAGATCCACCGTAGGGACTGTGACAGAAATATATGATTATCTAAGATTACTTTTTGCTAGGGCTGGTAAACCTCATTGCCACAAATGCGGTCAACCAGTCACAAAACAGACTATAGAACAAATAACAGAATCCTTGTTAAGTTTACCTCAAAATACTCGTTTGACACTGTTGGCTCCAAAAGTTGTACATAAGAAAGGACAACATAAAGAAGTAATTGATTATGCACAGAAAAACGGATTTGTAAGGATGCGGATTAATGGAGAAATAACCAATCTGGATAACCCTGAAGATATTAGTTTAGAACGTAATAAATGGCATAACTTAGAAATAGTAATCGACAGACTAATTATAAAGTCTAATCTGGAACGAAGTCGCCTAACCGAATCTATTGAAACCTCATTGAGAGAAGGAGAAGGGACATTAATAGCAGAAACTCAAGACAAAGGAGATATTATTTATTCCGAGAAGTTTGCTTGCGTTAATTGTGATATCAGCCTACAAGAAATGGAACCTAGAACCTTCAGTTTTAACAGCCCTCACGGAGCTTGTAGTACATGTGCCGGACTTGGCTACAACTTATCAGTTGAGCCAGAATTAGTTATACCTAACAAAGATATATCTCTGCTTGAAGGAGCAATTGCTCCTTGGTCTAGATTAGGCAAATCCACATCTATATGGTACAAAAATTTATTACAAAGCTTGTCTGCAAAATACCAATTCGATCTTAACGTTCCAGTAAACAAACTCCCCGAAAATATTATCCATCTGCTCATGAATGGAGATAATACAGAAAAGATACAAATATCTCATCACACGAGAAGAGGAAAAACTTATCAATGGGAAGTCACATTTGATGGAATTGTCAAAAACCTAGAAAGGCGGTACCGAGAAACTGCATCAGAATCAATTAGATCTCGTATAGAAAGATATATGGCGGAAAAAGCTTGTACCTCGTGTAATGGAAACAGACTAAAAGAGGAGGTCCTAGCAGTCACAGTACGAGGTAAGAATATAATGGAGGTCTGCAACGAGAGTATCGGAAGTACACTGCAATGGGTTCAAACTTTAGTAAATTCTGGAGATGAAGCAACTACTTTATCTGAATATGACAGGATTATTGCAGAACCCATAGTAAGAGAAATACTAGTTAGGTTAAATTTCTTAAATAATATTGGTCTAGATTACATAAGCTTAAATAGGACGGCAAAAACATTATCAGGTGGAGAAGCTCAGAGAGTTAGGCTAGCAACTCAGATCGGTTCCGGATTAACTGGTGTTCTTTATGTTTGTGATGAACCTACTATCGGATTGCATCCCTATGACGATGCGTTATTAATAGGAACACTTAAAAACCTTAAAAACCTAGGTAACACCGTTCTCGTTGTAGAACATGATGAGAATATGATGAAAGCCTCTGATTTCATAGTAGATATGGGGCCTGGTGCAGGAGAATACGGAGGGCAGGTTGTGGCCACAGGCAATATCAATGAAATCATGGCAAACAAGCGTTCTTTGACTGGTCAATATTTAAGTAAAGAAAAAATCATCGAATATCCGGATAAAAGACGTATAGGCCATGGAACTTCTATCAAAATCGACAAATGTTCAGCCAATAATCTAAAAGATGTTTCAACAGAAATTCCTTTGGGAACTCTAACATGTGTAACTGGGGTATCTGGTTCTGGAAAGAGCACACTCGCATTTGAAACCATCTACAAAGCACTAGCCCAGAAAATAAACTCATCCAAGGAGATACCTGGTAGGTTCAAAAAGATTGATGGAACTGAAAATATAGATAAAATCATCAACATAGATCAATCACCGATAGGCAGAACCCCTAGAAGTAATCCAGCAACCTATACCGGGTT
>MDSW01005710.1_pt1 | contig 22543 bp, 21 predicted proteins | sample 811171 | NCBI WGS metagenome assembly MDSW01 (sample SAMN05326641, study PRJNA326480) | marine metagenome | isolation source: seawater | place: Atlantic Ocean: North West | collected 2012 | reverse complement strand
TCTTCTGTACCTATTGAGCCATTTTTGGAATCATATAAAAAGATGAATATCACACTAGAAGCTCAACTTGCAGGATTTGATAGTGTATATGTAAAAACGAATAGATTTATGCGTGCATGGATTTGCAAAAAAAAGTGACAAAATTTGGAGTCGTGTGAAAATAAAAAATCGTGAAAATGTAAATGGGTACCGAAAAATTTGTGATTTTTTTGTGTATTTTACTGTCTCTTATATTGTGTTCAACTTACAAGACTAACATAGTGCAGACATATCGATTAGTCAGTGCGAAACAAATGTCACTCGCTCATTTACCGAATGAATGGGACTGGAGAAATATTTCAAAAAAAGATGCAGAGTTATGGACACAAATGTTTAAAATACCTATTGCACCTGGTAGTTATACAAGCAGAGTATTCAATCAACATATGTCAAGATGGTGTGGGTGTTGTTATTTTATAGCAGTGATTCAGAGCATTCAGGACAAATTAAATTTGGCGTTCGGCATTAAGCGTCCTACGATGATTATGAAACCGTTGTTGGAATTGGATGCGCAACTCGCCATGGATGCGTACAACATGCACAGACGACAAACGCACCCAGAATGGAATGTGTGTCATGGAGGTCATCCTGAACAGGTCATTACGGCAATCAAACAGGGTCATATTCCATTGGTATATGTGGATTCTGATGGTTTTGGTTGGTTTGGTCATGCACGAACTTTAAGCAGTATGCCCATATCTCAAGTCAAACTGACAGACGACTCGATTGTGCATGAAAACGTGAATGAAAAGATCCAAATGACCATATTGTCACGAGGTACGATGGTACTTGGTGTAAATGCGAATTGTATAACTGAAGCAGATGCGAATGGATTTGTGAACTCGGAAGTGTTTGGAAGTAAAAATCATGCAGTTTCTGTTGTGGGCTGGAGAGTGTATAACGGGAAAAAGTATTGGATTGCTCGGAATTCTTGGGGCAATGCTCGAGCTCCTGTAAAAAAGCCAGATGATACAAGTTGTGTTAGTTTAGACAAAAACACTTGTCACACCGAAACATCAGAATGGAAAGGAGATAAAAACAAACCAGGATATGTTTACATACCGTTTGATTATGGTCCGATAAAAGGAACGCCTTCACCATGGTTTTTCTGTTGTCCCAATGTGTTTTAAATTATGTGAGTCTAATAAGACCATTATCAAACATGACTTTTCCTTCTTCATCTTCCATTTGAATACAAGATATTCTTTTGTTATTTTTTGATTTTGTCATCATTTCTTGCATTTCTTTCTCTTCCATTTCTTCCATGCGTCGGTCTTCTTCGCTCTTCACATATTTTTGCGATATATTATGAAAAAGTTTGGATCCAAATTGAAATTTTGGTAAATTCATTTCTGCCTTGTACCAGAAAATGCATTCATCTACATTACAACTTCCAGTAGTATTGTCCATTACAAGAGCTCCGTGATTTGCGGTGCATTTATCCATGACTTTTGCAAAATCTTCGTATTTTTCAAACATTCCAAAAAAGTATTTCCAAAGTTTTGTTTTGTTGCTGATGATATTTTCGCGAAGAGCAAATACATAATCAACTTGTGTCCTAAGATCGGGACCAATGTCCATAACATATTGAACTGCGTTGCATAGTGTAATGTGCATATGACGGCCATTCATGAATAAATCGCGTATACCGAGACCTTTTAAAATTCTCTTGTCGTACATGCAATCGTCCATAATTATGAATAGATTTCGTTGCTTTTTGGTTTTACATAAATCGCGTTGTAATTGAAGCATTGTGTCCAATTTTGTTTGCGAAAACCCGCTGTAAATCCACGAATCTGGCATATGTTCACGAAACATGTCTTGTGTTTCTTCAGTTGGCGAGAACGCGAGGCCAAAGTCTACATTACTTGACATGTGATACATCAGATCGCGTTGTAAAACAGATTTGCCAGTACCACGTTTTCCCACTACAAGAATTATACGATGTGGTTTCAAAGTTGTTGGATCAAATCTTTTGATACGTAGTTTCATATTTGATTTGCAATAACAATTTTTTTTACAAATGCGCACTCTGATAAGATTTTTTTTTGAATGATAGATAAATGGAATGTATTGTTTGTTTTGAAAAAACTGAAAATCAAGTGTTTCCATGTCAACACTACATATGTCAAAAATGTTGTACGCGCTGGATTCAAAAAAAACATATTGAATGCCCTATGTGTAGACAGACCATTTGTTTTACTTCTAATTCGAATTATTCTTTGGAAAAGAATTTCGTTTTACATTTGGATAAAAATACTCGTGCGGGTCTCACAATTAAAAATTGTAAAAGAGGTTGTATGATTACAAAGATAGTAAAAAGCGATGAAGCATATCTAAGTGGATTACGTATAGGATATGTTATTGTCAGTGTAAATGGAATATCATGCACCGATATAGAAAGTTGTAATCTTGCGAAATTATTTACACAAGCTAGCCTGTCTCACATTGATTGTTATTGCAAAATATACATGAGCAGGTCTAAAAAAATACAGTGCAAATTTAATGCATTCGCTAATCTAATTGCTAAAGTTTGTCGCGTTTCCAAAACAAAGACTTAGTTTATATACATGTAAGCGGCATAAATGAAGATAGGTATGATGTTTACAAATATTGGCAATAGTACGACAAGGCATAAAATCATGTTTTGCTTTTTATGCAAACAATTTAATTCATTCAGCTATCGCACTGCTATATTGTTTTATAAACTCATCCAAGGTCTGTTCTTTTTTGCCATATAGAGATAATATTTTATTCTTTGCATCAAGCATGTCGGATTCTTTCCAAGTTTCATCGATTTTATCCTGCAAAATAGTACAGATGTGAAAATGTTGGATAGATTTCAGCAAGTCAAGAGTTATTTGCAATCCCTCAGCCAGTTTTATTTTCTTCTTCGAGGAAAACCATATAAACATGAAGCAATCAAACACAGATGTGTCAGATACAATACATGTTAATGCTTCGTGCTTTTTCTTGACTTTTTCGTATGAAATACAATGTTTTCCAATACTTTGATTGACCATATCATGAATCACCCACAACCAAATAGCTGCAGATTCTGGTTTGTTTCGTTTGATTTGACTCAGAGGAGGCACTTCAGCTCTATATGTAGCGTAATGTCTACGACATTGAGAACATGGTAACATAGTTTCTAATAATTGAAACAGTGACAATATTCGATCGTATTGAGTCTTGATATCGACATTACATGCGATATAAAACAAAAGATCCCACAGAGAAGGTCCCCAGACATTTGGATCCATTGAATTTTCTTCCATTTCTTTTTGTTTGACATATGAAACAATTTGAGCGAAATGGACGAATTGTCATTAAACACTATTAAGTATACTTAAGCATGCATCAATATCATAAATATTCAGTTTTGATATGTTCTTAATCCCCTTTGATTTTGAAAAAGTATCTAGTCGTTGCATGAATGTATCAGGATCCAACAGAATATTTTTTTTGCGTAAATATTGAGCAAAGTTTAGAGCGAGATGTTTCTTCATGGTATATGCATCTGCGTATGATTCAAAATGGTCTATTTTTTTTGGCTTCACTGATGTCATCTGAATCATTTGCATTTTCTCTACGAAAAAAAAAAAGGAAGCTGAACATTTTTTTTTCAATAGTTCTGTGATTGACATCATACATATTGTCAATTATAACATAATCTGATATTGAATCATCTTATTTTTTCTCTCTTCTTGTACATAATTTTCTTGATAGTGTTAGAGTTGATAACTTGTAGGTCGTATATATATCCTTTTGGCAAATTATTCAATTCGTCTAATTCGTTGTCGAATTTCGGAGTGAAGACAGCTTCGCGATTGTACACCGCTTGCTTTACGATCTTGTTTTTCGAGTTTCGCCAAATGACACTATATCCGCGATAAGATAACGCATACATATTTTGAACTAAAATCATACAGAATAAGAAAGATAGTTTCATTTTTTTGTGAAAATTTAAAATCTACTAAATTGGAACGCAGTTGCTTCTGTATTTGCAAGGATATAATCATCTGCAACACCGTCGATGGCACCCTCGGCCATTGCTTCTGTTGTAAAGGACACATTTGCGAATGGTTCTGGGTAGTTATCAGTCTTCCCAATACGGCGTCGCTTTCCTCCATCGTACGATTGACCTATGAGGCCATGCGGTCGTACATCAGTTTCATTCCCGTAAAACTCGCATGAGAAGTCGAGTCGACGCGTTGGACCCGAATACGAGTCGTACACGGGATTTGCAGTAATTTCAAAGGACCAGTTCGATGTTTTTATGGATAGCGTGCTCACATCAATGGCTAATTCGATTTCATCGCAAACACGTTTAGAATGTGGGCTCATTGAAAATGTGAGACGATGATGGGTTTTGGCGCAACTTCCTCTCACCATTTTCCAACCCCACATGGCGTCATTCAAAGTATTTGCATCAAAGTTGATGTAGAGCATACGTCCTTTCAAGGTCCGAAATACGCCGTGCATGATCGTCATGAACGAGCCGTTAATTTTGTTACCGTGAAGCGAGAACATCGCATCGTGTGTCGTCATAGCAACGCTGACATTTGGTGCCGAGATAAATGAGTAGATTGTATTGTTTTTACCTCGAAAATCGGCATGACCACCGTGGGCGAGAGCAAGGTGTGGATCTTGCCTGGCGCTAGTGGAACAAGCAGTTTTGCAAATGTCGACACTTTGAATGTTAATGCGTGAGTAATCTAAAGGTACTCCATTTGCGATGGTTCGTTCGCTATAAAATAGAACAGGACGATAAAAATTATTGTAAAAATTGTTGTGATCAGTGCTCCAATCCATGCGTGCAAAGCAACGATCTGGAAAAATATTTGGGTTGACTCCAGTACCAACTACCCATGAAGCATCGCCTGGTGGATTGTGGACATATGCTGCTCGATGGAGCGGTTGCGACGACCAATTATAGATGGCTGGATGCACATTGCCGTTGAGAATGGTCGGATCGTGAATTGGTAAGAGATATCGTGCTGCGTCTTCGCATTCGTTGAGAGTCGTCACTTCTAATCCTGGTGCACAAGTCGATGTAGCGGAACGACCACTTCCTTGTTCGTAGCATGTCCACCGCCAGTATCCATTTGGACGGAGGTCAGTATAGCTCGCCAATCCGGTCCCGCCCATAGTACCACATTGGTAGTATGTATCGCATACACAAGTTCCGTATCTAGTTCCTACTCCAAACGAAATATAATACAAAGGTGGGTCAACCTCAGCATTGAATGTGCAGCTGGGATGGGCCATCGCCGCCTCAAAGCACCCTTGAGGAGTAGACGTATTGAAATGGAGATAAATTTCAGGTAATATCAGATGAGGTTCTCCGCAGAATCCTTCCACACTGGTATTTACGACGGTGCATTCTCTATATTCATAACACACCGGGGGTGGACTCGACGGGGGTGGACTTGACGGTGGAGGCAGTATGGCATAAAGAATTTGTGTGACAATCAACATTTATTAACATTCATAAAATTTCAGTGACAATTCAAAAAAATAACTATAGCTCACATCATTATGTTTGTGAAAAAAAATAGCTAATATTTAGGTTTGGGAATTTTGTTCAAGCCAGCGTATGCCCAGTGTTTTTCTAAATTCTTTACATAGCTTGAAAAGCGATGTACATGTGGATTTTCTTTTGGTTGTTCGGGCTTTGGTTGTTCGGGCTTTGGTTGTTCGGGCATTTGTTTTTATATTCATTTTTTACAATCTGATTTACGGTGCGTTTTGGGTATTAGACTTCGGGCGAAAGTTGACGCTGAACGGGAAGTGCTACTGGTTTGCCAAAACTGACAATGTCTTGGCGTTTGATTTTTTGAGTAAAATCATCAATGTTTGTTTTTGTAATAAGAAACTCTTTTAATAATATGTCTTTATTTTCTTCGGGAGTATTCTTAAGTCTCATTTTATCAAGTGCGTGTTTGAAACTCTTTGTTTCTGCATTTTTATTGATGATGAATCCTTTATATGTTTCAAAATCTCCCAAAGGAATATTTTGACCTTTATGTTCGACAAATTTCAGGATCATATTTTGATGTTGGATTCCTTTCTGATCAAGAGTTATTTGTGAATCTTTAAAAAACTCTTTAAAAAACTCCTTGAAAACAGTATCCTTAACAATATAAAAGTTGCGTTTTGATGTTGTTAGATATTCAAGTTTCAAATCAATACCAAGTTTCTTTCTAGGAAATGGCTCAAACATTGTTTTAAGATCGAATCCAAATTGATAATTATTTTGTTGATCTTTTAGATGAAGATGTCTACGACCAGATCCCACTGTAAGCTGGAGTGAATTCTTTATGTAGTTATTCTCTAAATCGATTTCGTATTTGTCATCGGTGAGCAAAAGAATTTTTGGATTTGTTTGAGATGATTTGAATTCCTTGAGGAATTCCTCGAGTGATTTGTCTATTGGTGGATAGAGTCGATTTTCAGAATTCGGTCCAGATGGCCTAAAGTATATAAAATCTGTACCAGTTGCTGGTGTTTTTATCACTTCTGAAAACAGTGCTGTGCCATCTGGTGCGACAACATGTGCGGAGGCAGCTTCGTTTGTTGGTTTGATTGATAAATCTGTGATGATATCTTTGTCTAATGTTTTCTTGAACTTTGCTTGATCTTCTTTCATTCTTTGACGTGCTAAATGTAATTGTAGCTGGTTTTCTTTGGCAAATGGTCCGAAATATCTTTGCCATTCTTCCTTGTTATTCTCTTCATTCAATATTATTTGCTCTCCATCGATTGTGGCACGAACACTCTTTGGATCATTTTCGACAATTTGAACATTTTGTAAAATATTAGAAAGTCGTCTTTCTCCTTTGTCTCCGACGACTTTAAAGTCTGGACCGTTTCCGCGTTCTTTGTAACCATCTTCTTTCAATTGATCATATGATGTTTGAGGATATCCTGGCCAACGTCTATCATCACCTGACTTCTTTGCAAAGGCTTTTCGTCGCATTTCCGCAGTTTCATTATATTTGTCTTGTTCTTTGTAAATATTAAAAACTGGAAATCTTTTGAACTTAGTTTTCTCACATGTTTTGCATTTGCGTTTAAGTTTTGTGATTGCTTCTTGACAAATAGAGGCAACTTTACTCCAATCAACCTTGTTTGGATTTTCATCTATCTCAGATTCTAAAAGATGTGCAAGTTGATTGTTTATAAGTTTCAATATATCTTGTTCATGTTGTATCGCTTTTTCGACGATGACAGCTGTCGAGAGTGCGAGATGTGCATCAGCTTCGGGTGGCAAAGATGCGCTATAAGGTGTTTTTTCCACTATCGTTCGTATTTTTTCCATTTCGTTTTGCATTTCATCACTCGCTTCAAAATGTAAAGGATTCTTGAAAGTTTTTTCGCCATTGACCTTGAAATATCCAGGTCCAACTTCGTCGACTAGAAATGGCTCTGTTAAATTTTGGTCATTTTTATTCAACTCTATCGTGTTGATTTTTATACCATTCTTGAATTCTATAATGATAGATGCGTCGGCAGCATCAGGAATACTTTTAATTTGCATGTTTTTGGTGACGATCGGAGTAAAGCCTTTTAGTAAAACATCGAGACGAGAATGTATTTTTGAATGTTCATCGTCAGTGATCATATTTAGAATTTTGGAGACATATCGTCTGCATATTTTCAAAAGATGTAGAGGACCTCTATTCTCGCTGATATAATCACTTATATAGGACACATATTCTTTGACACTATTCAGATGTTTCTTGTCTTCGACATCATCGTTTGCCAAATGTCGAATAATCGTCGCCATGCACGGAAAGTTTGCATCTTCTGTACATTTTTTTGCGATTTCGTACAATTCTTTGTATTCGGGAACTTTGTAATTTTGAATGTGAATTTTACATGAATTTTGGAATTTGACAACTGTTTTTCCCGATTTTTTGAATTCTATAATATCTTCTTTACTCAAATGTGTATTTGCGGTAGAGGCTTTTAAGGCTTTTAATTCATAGGTTCCATTCGATGTTTCTTCGAGTGAACAAGTCGCTTTTTTATTTACTACATCAATAACATATTTTAGTGGATTTGGAAAGTCTTTTCTAGTTATTTTCAAAGTGGATGTTCTCTCATTGTACTCTACTTTTTCTAAAACATTCGCATCGAATGTATATCCAAAGCATTTGATGGTTAGCACAATTTTTTCATCTAATCCTAATGTTTTCTGACTTGTTTGGTCTGTTTGGTCTGTTTGTTCTGAAAATGGTAGATTGCGAAGTGCATCTTGTATTGTATCGTATTTTTTCAAGTACCTTTCCAACTGTATTATATTCTCAGTATCATCCGTTTTTTCATATTTGATGAGTTTTAATACCTCAGGTCGAAATTGACCATTTGTGAATAATTCGCTATTCTGTAAGAGTGGGTATTTTTTCAATGTAGTGTCTTTCCAAATTCTAAGTGCCATATCCATGAAATTGGGAGGTTTCTTGAGCTCTAGCGACTTTTCAATACAACGTTCTTTATCAAGTGGTGTATCATCGCCTGGAATTTTGTAACATCCGTACCGGACCCATCCTCGTACCATTTGTTCTGTCACTAAACTCATGGCACTGTCAATCAATTCAACCATCTTAGATACTGTGGCTTCGCCTGTAAAACTTCGTTGTTTCAAACGAATTTGCGCTTTTATATATCCAATCAAGTTTTCTGCCGGGTTGTAATCTGGAGCTTTGACGGGTAAGAATATACATGGGACATTCAAGTTTTGTTCCGTCCATTCGTGGATGTATGAATAATGTTTTGAATCGACATCTATTTTTCCATGCTGTGGTGCAGAATCCCATGCTATCCTAAGGTTTTCGACTACACTTGAAGGAAAGACTGTGTCATAATAATTTGTTGCTTCGATTAGGTACTTTATGAACAAAGCTCTATCTCCACGCTCGCTTTCGACCTTTCCACCCATCGTATTTCTTCCCGTTGCCGTGTAAAATTGGCGAGGAATGAATTTGGAAACCATCTGACTCGTATCTATTTTTAGAGCGTTTTTCACTAGTATTTGAAATTCTTTGAACAATGCAATCATTTCCTTGAGTGACAAATCGACATGAGTTCTTGTTTTTTTGTTTCCTGATGGTGCTGTGACATCTATCTTGATTAATGAACCATCATCTTTGTCCACTTGCCTATATTCAATTCCATTTAACCACAATAATTTTTTAATAGTTGTTAGATGTGATTTATCTTCGATTTCTTCTAATATTTCTGAAACTATATTTTCTTCCAAAAAGTTCTTAAGAGATGTGTAGTGACTACGATGTGATAAAACTTTATTTTCGAAAACAAATCCGGCATACTCGAATTTAGCGGTTTTTGGATAAGTCGTAAAATTTGGTGTCCATTCAAAAGGAATAGAAAGTAGCTCTGTTTTTTCGTTATTTTCTTTTTTGTATGCAAGAACAGCAAGGTTTTCATGTTCTGTAGTAATATGTACTATTTTGCAAGTTTTATCACGAGGTATAGCTTGTTTTTCGCAATCCAAAAATAAGTTTATTGACTTGTCTGTGGGAGGATCATGAAGAGTGATAGACAGAACTTTCTTGTCAAATATTTTTCGCTCTAATATAAGTGCCGGTCTAAAAAAACCGCAGCTTTGCTCGTCTGCGTAATCGTCCAACATATTTTTGATAACAATATACTTTTCGTCATTTCTAAAGAATTGCCGCGAATAGATTGGTTTAGACAGAGGTATATCTTCGACTGTAAATGTTGTCTCCTTTTCTAAATCTTTTAATTCACTTATCGTATCTTCATCCTTTATTTCTGTTCCAGTTTTCGGTTTGTTTGATTTTTGAAAAAGTTGAAATTTCTTAACAGAGTTTACTTTACACTGTTCTTTTGTATTTTTTCTTAATAAGAATGATGGATCGAATAATCTAAAGTTGGGATCTAGAATGTCATCCATGCCTAAGAATCTGCTTAATGCGGTTCCTGACCTTGTAGGTGGTCGTATCCACCAAAATAATGCAAACTTAGGTGGTTCTCTCGCCAATTGCCAACATTTGGAATCTTTATCATATTCTATATGATTTCCGCGAGGCATAGTCGCATCAATTTTACATCCTGGATCTTTCACCTCTTCACTAAAGTTTTCTCCATAGACATCAGAAACCAAACCTAAACCTACATACAAATTAAGAGTCAACGTTTTTCCCTTTGATTTGCTAATTTCCGGAGGTTCGTGTTTAGTTCCCCAACCTCGAGTTGCGACTTCGTTTAATGTGACAATAGTCTCATCCATAAAAAACAAGTTTATCGGATTCAGCATTCCTGCATCGGATTTGTCTTGTTCTGTAATGAAGGATTCTAACTCTTTCTTCTTTGCCTGTGTCGCAAGAGGACCTTCTCCTAATGGATCTTTAAGTTTAGCTCGTTTGTATTTGATGCCCGAGGTTTCTAATGTTCTCCAAATAGTTGAATCTGACATATTCGCCAATTCGGGAAAGCGTTCTTGCATCTTGGCTTTCAATTCTTTCAATGTATCTCTTGGATGTTCCATAGCTAATTGAATGCATATTTCTTGTTGCATTTCGTTCATACGTGACCATCTAAAGCCTCCTTGTTTACCAGGTTCTGGTACATGATCAGGCACATATGGTATACTTCCGTCCTTGTGCGTCTTCCCAGTTTGTATCATTGTCACATGCTGTACCTTAGCTTGTTTCCAATAATTAGATACGGTTTTCTTGCAGCAATTGGACATTTTCGCAACCTCATCTTGTGTATATTTGGGTATCTCTTTTCCATTTGCTCCTAGAACTTTTTCCCCGAGCAAAGCCAGAATATTAAATCTACGTTCTTCACTTTTTGGAACTCCTACTTTGTCAAAAGTTGAACTATTTCTTTTTTTTTCACTCATGTTTACTTCATTCAAGAAAAAAATACCTACAATTTGTATTGTAAAAGTACACAATATAGTTCAGTCGTGTTTGATATTATGCTCTTGTTGAATTCATGTAACTTTCTGTAATGCTGTGATTTGAAATTATTGGCGGAAATCGCTCGTTTGCAAATACTGCACCATCGTTTTCCAGATTGATTTCTTTTATATTTCGCGCCAGAGTGTTCAACTTCGTTTGTAGTAGGATCACGCCACCAGATAATATTTGACGCATTGTGCATAAAGTAGTCTTCACCAATGTCATTTAATTCATAAGGACTCTTGTGTGTATTTGTAGTAAGTCGAAATCGAAAGTCATGCTTGTCGAAATTGATAAATGTCCAATCCTTTGTTTGCATGCTTAATGGATGTGATGCGAAAGAAAAGGCGTACGCAATCATTGCATTTTGCTTGTTCACAATAATCCAACCTGAATTATAAAATAGCGTCAAGTTATTGTTGACATAGGTATTTTCACTATTGGTGCATTTGATCCATGTTCCATCAGCAATACCTTTTGGTGATCCTGTGGATTGTATCGAAAAAAATTTGTTCTTCATTTTTTTCAAGAATTTGTCAAAAAAATTACAGTACATTTGTACATAGATACATGAGTACTTTACTTGCAACTGGTCTTTTCTTGTAATCGAACTCGAATAGTTTCGTATACATTGGATGAGGCAGATCCTTTGTCTTGTAGGAAAACTGAATGTCTTTATTGTAGTATGGTAAAGACGATACACCTGGAAAATTGTCTTCGTTGGGAGTTCCACACAATTCGTAGATTTTTCTGAGTGTGTCGAATTCACAATCTCCGCGAAAGGGTACATTTCCAAAATCGAGTTCCCAAAAGACACAACCAAGTGCCCAAATATCAATCTTTTCATTGTAATTCCTATTGCCTAATAAAAGTTCAGGTGCTTTGTACCAAAGAGTGACTGCTTCAATACTATGACATCTCGAAGGATTGCGTGTGTTGATTTTTGCCAAACCAAAATCACACAGTTTAGCAGTTGTCGTATTACCTTTCGATATTGTCAAAATATTTTCAGGTTTGATATCCCGATGCATGATTCCAATATGATGACAATATGCTAAACCATTGGTGATATTCTTTTTAAGATGTGATTTTGTATCATCATCCAATGAATTTTGTCGCATAAATGATTTCAATGACATATCCATAGCTTCAAAAACAATATAATAATTGTTTGCTTCTGTAATTACACTGTGAAAATGGAGAATATGCGTATGATGATGGAGCCGTTTATAAGCAGCGATTTCGCGTAAGCCATGGATTGCGATACCTTCTTCGGGATGTTCATCACTTATTTTCTTGACCGCCACACGTGAATTACGAATGGTGTCTTCACATAATATGACATCTCCATGAGTTCCTCTGCTTCTATTTTGAGTGTCAATTGGCTGAAATCTTCCGTTATCCAACGATGTTATATCTTTTTTAGACGAGTCCCAACACGACGACATCAATTTTTTTTTTGAATTTTTCCATCAGATTTGATTTTGTAAAAAAAAAGTCAATGGCTTCATTTTTCGATGATGAGAAGAAGGTTGTGCCTCTCATAACATATGAGAATGGATTATATAATGTTTGTGAAAGTACATTGGAATGGCTAGAATCGATTGAAGAATTCAGCGTAATTGCATGTGCAGGAAAGTATAGAACGGGGAAATCTTCTCTTCTAAATTGGCTAGCATCAACCAATTCGAATGAAGGATTTGGTGTGGGGGATTCTGTTCAGGCGTGTACGAAAGGTCTTTGGATTTACAAGCAAGTATTTGAATCACATGGAAAATGTATCGTTTTCGTCGATACTGAAGGTATTGATGCATTAGATGCGAATGATACACATGATGTTCGAATATTTACTCTAGCTCTTCTTTTATCTAGTGCATTTATGTACAATTCCATGGGACCCATAGATGAAACTGCTTTGCAAACATTATCTTTGATGACACGAGTTACAGAAAATGTCAAGGTTGATACTGATGAAGAAATGAAAGATATTGCTCCTCATATGCCAAAATTTTATTGGATATTGCGCGACTTTTCTTTGAAGTTGACAGATAAGGAAAATGTAGAAATCACATCGGATCAATATTTAGAGCAAGCTTTACAATATTCGTCGGATCCACACAAAAATGGTGTCAGGGAAGCGATTCGAAATTCATTTATGCATCGTACACTGGTTACATTGCCAAGACCGTCGAATGTCGTTGATAATACATCTCGATCGATGAATTTGAGTCGCGGATTCGTGAACAGTGTCGACAATTTGAGAAATCGTTTATTTCAAGAGATTCCTTTGTTGAAAGCGAATGATTGTAATTTGACAGGAAAAATGTATGCCGCATTGTGCAAGCATTATGTTGATATCGTGCAAAGTGATGCCGTTCCGGTAATCAAAGATTCATGGACGTTGATAGCGTCCGTTCAAGCACGTGATCTAAAGGATATGTTGCTTTCGGAATGTGCGCAAAAAATATCAGTAATGAAGCCAAAACCCAAAGAAGCTTTAGAGGAAGATATGCGGGTATTAAGGAAAAATATTATGGATGCATTTGTGCGAAAATCTATGAAGCCAATGGACGAAGAAGTAAAAGATTTGCTCGAGCAACGAATTGTATCTCAATGCGAAGAAGCACAACGTCGCTTGGAGATAAACATTGCAGCAAGTGTCGAGAAGTCATTGGAAGCACTTGAACCTTTGATTGATAATGATCCTGAACAATTATCGATGATTCTGAATGATGCTTTGTCGAAATTTGGAGAAGAACATGATAATGAAAAAAAGTTTATAGAGGCATGGATGATTGCTGCATCTGAGCGAGCACTTTGTCGATGGATTCCGCGATCATTGCAATCGCTTGCGTCGGAAAGAGATGAAAAGAAGGAGGTGTTGGAAAGAAACGAGAAGGAACATATATATCAAGTGAACAAATTGAAGGAAGAAAACGAAGAAAATATTCGCGAAGAAAAGATTCGTCGAGCTGAACTTGAACAGTTAAATGAAGCGAATCAACGTATGATTGCAATGGAGACCGATGATAATTCACGGTTGCGAAATGAGATGATGCTGCTCTCTTCGGAACTCCGTTATATGGAAACATCACAAACATTGAGCGCCATGCAAGTTTCGGAGGTAACCAATGATAACAATGCACTACAACTTCAAGATGAACTTTCAAATATATCCATTGAATGTGCGGAGTTGAAGGCTGCGCTAGCTCTTGAAAAAAGTAATCATGATAAATCGCAACGGCTATATAAAGACTCCAATGATCGATTGGAAAAAGCAATGTCTATGCAGGCGCAGTTGGAACAGAATTGGAAGAATGGTATCGAAAAGCTCCGTAAAGAACAAAGAGAAGTATTTGATAGTCAGAAAAGTGACTTTGAGCAGCGATTGGCGATTGCAAATGCCGAAACTGCAAAATATAGAAATTCTTGTGATGCGATGCAGTTGACAAACAAAGAATTGGAAAAAGAAAAAGAGCGCATGCTCGAAAGGATTACACAGGAATCTGCAACAAACGAAAGGAATATATCAAATCTCCGTGAAAGTGCACAAAAATATAGAGAACAATCGGATAAAGCTCAGAATCGTGTTCTTGAAATCCATAGAAGTATGTTGGATGATCTCAGAATGCGAGATGAGCGAGGACGGGAACAACAAAGCAAGCACTTGAAAGAAAGCTCACAGTATCAACAGAAAATATCAGAGATCACGCGTGAAAATGAGGCTGTCAAGCAGGAAATAATCGTAGTGAAACGGAAGCTGGCAGATTTGGAAGCGATCGAAATTGAATGCAAACGATACAAGACAAGTGATCGAGAAAAGGACATACTTATTAATCAATTGCAAGTCGAGAGTCGAGAGGTTCGAGCATCAAATCAAGAGATGATGCATGAGCGTGAAACTATACGCAAGGAAAATATGGCAATGGAGGGTGAACTGTCGCTATTGCGTGCTGAAAAAGAAATGCACGAGGTTCGTAAGTCAATCGTTGGGTGAAAAAATAAGAGGATATAACAAATGTCTGTAATTTGTACAAGTGATATTCGTATTTGTGAGGATGGATCATTTGTTTATCGTGATCCGACAAACAATTGTAATTTCGTTCCATGTCCTTTGTCGGGTTTCACACTCGCAGATTTACATATTTTGTGCAATTGTGTAAGTAGTTTAAACTTGTGTTCTCAAACATGCCCAGTCTTTTTAACAAATGAAGTGCAAGGACAAAATGTGACACAGTGTCGCATGATTGAGGAAGAATCGTGTGGTGTCAATATAACCTCGAATTATTTTATCTTTTGTGAAGATTGCAGAGTTCCTCCGCCACGACCACCGAGTATTCCCTATCCTCCCGACATGCCGTATAATTCAAACCCAATCTTAGGTTCTATACTTGATCCTAGTCCGAGTTTGCCGCCTCCGTTTTTGCCACCAACTTCTCCTTTGACTTCTCCTCTTAATCCTCCGTTGTATCCTCCGTCGCCGCCTCCACCACCGATTCCTGTCGAAGTTCTACCCAATCAAAATACAATCACGGTTGCCGTTATTTCTGCTGTCTCTGGTGTAATCGGTCTCATCGGAATCATTGTTGGTTGTTGTTTTGAATCCGTCCTTACTGATATATTCAATTGGCGGTCGGAAGTTATTGTAGATGAGAGTTGAAATCAGGTGAAAATGTCTTCGATACCGTTTTCATCGACATTTATTATATCATCATCTAAACATGATATTCCTGATATATCACTACATAGTACTTCATAAATAGTATCTGCAAATTGTGTAGGAGGAAGACCTTTAGTGAATGCAGGAATGTTCATGTTTTCTTCCAACATTTTTGTAGAAGCAGTTGCAATCAATTTTTTAGGCCAAATAGTATTTGCTCGTAATACATCCGAATATCCTAATGTTATCATCGTCATTGCGTATTTACTAGTCGAATATACAGGATGAGGATACAACCATTTTGCTGAAAGAGTGGATAAAGGTGGAGAAATAGTAACCACATGTCCAAGATTGCTCTTTTTTAGATGTTCATAACTTGATGAAATCATATGCGCCGTTGCTCTAGTATTTACATCCATAATAAGATTGTATTTTTGTATGCTAAGAGTTTTACCTATATCGATTGCAGATGCATTATTGACTACTGCATCAATGGTTCCAAATGTATCTACAACATTTAGGACAGCTTCGTTTACTTCTTTTGTATTTCGTAAATCGACTTCAATAGGATATGATATACCGTTAAATTTCCTGATCTCTTCTGCAACATCTTCTAAGGTACCTTGTAATTTCTCGTGTGAAGGTGTGTTCTTACTTCTTGCTAGCATCACAACATTTGCACCTTCTTTTGCACATTTTATAGAAATTTGTTTGCCAATTCCTCTTGATGCACCAGTAATAATGACCGTTTTGTTCTTCAAGTTGTTGACAATTCTGGACAATTTCATTTTTTTACTTGATTACTTGATTTTTTAATAAATGCTATGTCGCAGCCGCGACTCAAAGACGTTTTATTGTAAACTCATTTTGTGGGAAAATTTTTGAGGAATTTCTTGCGCTTTCTCCAGCTTGCCATTGCTCGACCATAACTTATAATCTTGAAGTGTTTTATGCAACTTTAGGATCTTTGTTATGTCGTCTACAAGATCTTTTTTTATTATTTTTTCTGGAATTTCATGAAATTCTTGTATTATTTTGAGAGTTGTCATCACTGTGGGTATCTTTTTTTGTTGAAATATATGTCCTAAAATTTTAAAAATTTCTTTTACAGCTTTGATTATAATTCTTATTGCTGGCTCAATTGTTGGCACAGTTTGTATTTGGATTTCATTTTCATTTTTCTGTGCTAATGTTGAAATTAAAGATTTTAATGCATTATCTACTTTGTTTAATTGTTTTACGAACTCTTGTTCGCTAGAACTAGGAATAACGAAGGTCTTCAAACTAACAATGCCATATTCTACATGTTGCAATAATTCTGTGATAAGTTCTACTTTTTGAGTGGACATTGTTTACTTTACAACACTAAAAAAAAATTGATTTGGGGAAAATGTCCACATGAAACAAGTTGAGTAATAGTAGGTGTGTTCGGTGTCATTTCAAAAAAAAAACTAAAATGAAACAAAGATGAAACCACTTGATTTGGAAGATGCTTCCAAGTATCAACGATCAGTTTTAATTCAATCTCGACCAGGTACTGGCTTGAAATTTGGATTGAAATTAATAAAATTGCTGGGTAAAGGATCGAATAACGCTGTGTATTTGGCACAGACGAAGGAAGGTATCAAGGTGGTTGTACGCCAACCTCGACGAAACAGTGATACTCAAAGAATCGGAAACGCGAGTTGGGAATTTAGGAATACTGCAATCGCGGCACAATTAGGTGCGTGCCCCGCTTTATTCGATGCATGGTATGTGCGTCATGCAACAAAATTACAAAAAAGTGGATTGCATTTCGTTTGCGAATATTATCCAAAAGATGTTCACTCCTTACTATGTGACAATCCCCAAAATGTAATTAAGATTGCTAAAGAACTTCGTCTGCAAGCGTTGCAGCATCTACGTAAAATGGCAGATAATCATCTGTTTTGCTATGACCTAAAACCATCTAATATGGTTTTCAAAGATGATCCGGTTGATGTACGTTTCATCGATTTTGGTCGAGATTTTTGTGAATGGCGACCGTATTCTAATAAAAATGAATTTTTAGAACGTGCTCCAGTGCTTTCTTTCATTCAAACACTTGCGGATGAAAATGCAGATGAACGTATGACAGCGCAAATGCTGTATACAGATATGGCGTATGCTGTTATGGTTATCATGTTGAGTGCGAATATTGCGTATACACTCGATCAAAGTCGCAGCGCAATGCGTGTGTGCTTTGCTGAACGCTCCATCTTAAATTTTATGGCAGGCGCTGCGGCAGAGCTCCGTACAAATACACGAGGAGCACATGTCAAACTGATTAAAGAAATTCTACGACATCGTGATATAAAAGATACTATTCGCCATTACATGGGTAGAAGAAATTGTGGAACCAAACGTGTATTTTACTATGCTGGATTTCGCAAGGAAGTGCAACCAGACGCTCTTGCGGATATGCCAGCTGATATCTCCGAAGATATTGATGAAAATTAAGTTGCCTCATGTTATGCATTGTTTATCATGTCAATATACGACATTGGTTCTTTGACTTCCTGAGGTTTCAAATGTTTCGCCTCCCATTTTTTTTCATTCTTTATGGCTTCGCGTAAAAAGGAATAGTAATAATCACTATCTACGTGATAGATCATGTTTACATATCCTTGAAAAAAAAATATTCATCTTGTACATGCGTTTCAGTACTCAAAAAAAAGATGCTTTATAATTTAAACATGTCATCGTCCGATGATGCAATGAAAAGCGCCATTAAAACAACATTTGAACAACATCACACTGAAATTCAAAGACGGTCGGAGATCACGCAACAAGGATTGCATGATACAAGAGTATTTTCCAAGGTCGCTGATGCGACAGAATATAATTTTAAGAATGATGATCAGCGTTTCATCGTTTTTTCTCTCAGTCAAGAGGCATTTTCACCTATTCCCGTGAATCTGAAAAATCCAGCGGTATGTGTTTATGGAGCGTTTCGTACCAATGACGAGGCTCTTCAATACGCAAAAGAAGAAGTATTGAAACAACACCCGGGTGTTTCTGTTTTTGTAGATGAAACGCATAAATGGATCACAGCGGCTAAAAATGCGTCGTGCATGACAAATGAAAAATATATCACAGATCATAAGACAAGACTTTTAAAGAATCATGCTGATATGCTTCATATGAATTTAAAAGAATTCAACGACAATGTGAGTGAGCAAAAGGCTGGAGAATCAAAGAAGAAAACTGCATCTATTGAAGAAGTGTTGCCGAATGAGTCGCTTGGTAAATCGCACCGTATTCATAATTCTCTTGATGTTCGAGGTCAAACTCTAGCTGTCGTATCTTTTGTTAAGGATGATGCTGATGTACCAGAGTTTCTGTTTCAAGTTTATGCTTGTTTTGACAAAGAGGAAGATGCAAACACTTATATACGAAATACATGTGGAGACAAGGTTGAGGATCACGACATTGATGTTGTATCAACATGTCAATGGATACATCCGCAAAATATGACATACGAAAATGCAAACAAAGAGGTGTTTCGATCCGATGAGCTTGATCGAATCATGAAGAATCATAAAAATCAGCCAAAGGAAGTTGCACGGTTTAAAGAAGCAATGGAAAAGGATGAAAAGGAAACGGATACAACGGAAAAAAATGAGACCGATGTGCCTGTATTAGTGTAATTTTGTGTTTAATTGTAGACATGAATATGATCCTCTTTGTGCTCTGCACATGATGCAATATCTGGTGCTTCAATCAGATCAGATATTGAACTTTTACGGTGCATGATGAAAAACTTTTGAAGCTCGGCAGTTGTAATTTTTTTGCAAGTATTTCTTACATTTTTTACAAATACCAATTGATCATCTTCGGTGGAATCCGGAAAGAAACGCTTTAACATTCTTTGAATTTGATCATTGTTTGCGAAACCAATATGAACACATTGATCCACACGACCTGGTCGAATAAGCGAAGAATCAAGTATTTTCAGATTGTTTGATGTCATAATCACAATTCGACCATTTGCGTCACCAATACCGTCTAAAGCATTCAACAAACCTGAAAATGTTACAAAAACTTGTTCTTTTTTCCCAGAAATAGTGTCAAAAATGGAATCAATATCTTCGATGACGACAATCGCATTCATCGGAATATCATTTAAAGCAGATTGTAAAAGTTGATCACACATTCCCTTGATTGCGATTTGAAGAAAGCACACATCGCGTTTGAATTGACTAGCAATAGCAATTATAAGCGATGATTTACCAGTTCCTGGTGGTCCCTCTAATAAATAACATCTTTTGTATGGAATACAAAAATGATTGTACCATTTCTTTGTGTCCTCTGAATTGAAATCGTCAATATCATTGACAAATTTGTGAAGTGCAGTATCTGACAAAATGACAGAAGACATGTTGCGTTCGATTCGTGATCGTGATTTCATCCAATGTGATAGGCGCGGATCAAACTCATATACTCGAATAGCTGGCTTGACAGAATTAGTCAAAAGTTCATGTGCGTGTAGTGTGAAACGCTTTAATAAATTACGATCATTTGTAAATGCAGACAACATGATTGTATGTTTTTCGGGACCTTTTAAATCCAGAGCAATACACTTGATGCATTTTATTTGTACATTTTCAAATGTGAGATAAAAGGTACCGAGACCAATCGTTTTTTCCTTCTCTTCGATAGTATAACTAGAAAATATGCTCGGTGTGCCGTATTTAGTGACATATTCGATAACATCTGCCCAATAGGAGCTCATGATTTTAAGCTCGAGTATTTCAAGGTTGTAAAATAAGCATTTCAGTAACTCAAAATAGAAGAGAATACACGAATGTACTCTGAAGGCCGAATCGAATATATACATTTGAACAAAACAATTTTTTTTTTCCACAAAATTGAACTACTCACATGTACGCATACCTTGATTACACTCTACATAGTATTTTATCCATAACAATCCTGATGCAATTATCCATAGTGAAGATACACTTGATACAATTAGGAATGTATATAGAATTGTAAAAAGCCATTCAGGAATAAATGGTTTGTTTGCCTCTTGTTGAATTACCATCTTATCATTCATGGGTTCAATAACTATATTTTCACTTATTTTTGGCATGATATCACTCATTTTAGGTGCAGATTTAACTGGCGGCTTCTTCGGAACCATTCTGTCTTGTTCACGCTGAAATCCAAGAGACATTTTAAAAATGTGCAACATTTTTTTTCTCACATCTTGTGTCAATGTAATTCTGCGATTGAATTGGCAAAATATAAAAAAATATTGTTCTTCATAAATGATAAAAAGCATCTTCTTTTTGATAGGTACCGTGACTGCCTTGCATTTCGGAGAGAATTGTGTTGTGCGCTGCATATCTACAGAGCAAGCAATAACTGTGTTGCAAAAGTGGAGTCTTGAAATACAAGTAAGTTCACCAGTGTTTGATGCAACAGACAAGTTTATGACAACTGTGACTGAAGAAAACAACAGTGTGCAAAATATCAACAAGATTTCAAGCTGGCTGGCTCAGAAAAAAAACAAGAAGAAAAAAGGTGTCTTTGTCTCGCTTATTGATGACAATGAAAAGATGATGGCTTTTACAGAACAGAAGAACAATTATATTCAAGTGAATGGATTTTTATCATGTCCTTTTATCGAAACAGAAACTCACTTAATTGCGCGTTCTAATATTGCGTTAGAATTACTTGATATAGCGTCGCAAAATGAAGAAAATATTGCATTCGTCTTTGATACGAATTGAATTCAATCTTCATCCACTTTTAGCCTCACTACATGTGCAAGAACATTGCTTTTAGAAAAGATCAAGCCGATAATCACTTCTTTGTCTGGATCATAAGTTTGTACTTGATTAATCAACCATCTTGTAAGGTGATTCATTTCAAACATTCTGGTGATTTGATCCAGTGTATACCGCTCAAGAACTGTATCAATTGATATTCCACTTGTCATATATTGTGTCAGGAACACACATCTTTCATTATGCAGTTGAGCTTTTGGTGCATGCAGTTGCACAAAAGCGTTTAAAGCACGTTGCTCGTCTTCCATGTTTTTAAATTAAGATAATACTTTCTTATGAGGATACTAAACGACACTTTATATTTTTTTCGAATGGTTCACATATCCAAACAATCTCCATCACCTCCATTACTCCCAATCTCACCAAATCAAGTTGCTCAATAAATGATCAAATAAAGAAGATAAAAATGAATTGCATAATAAGAGCACAACCCAGTACGAAACTATGGTAGGATAGTCCAATCTTTGCAGCGCAAAATGGTCGATTTTGATATGTTCCAATATTTCGATTAAATAAGCAAATAATTCTGTCATTGAGTTCTACTCTTTCGAATGCCCGAACCAATATGAATTTTTCGCTAGTCTCAACCATGACTTGTCGCGAAAAGATTTGCTGAACACGACCATTTGTCACGAAAAAATTCATATTCGAAAAAAAAAGCAAGATGGTGATTTTAGGTTTGTGTTTTGCGATTTTCTGCTTTGTGCTCGTTTTCTTCATTCATGGTCGCCATGTGTGGAGATATGAATATAAAAATTAGAAGCAACGCTTCAAGTATTTTTTCTCTCTATTATCTTGTTTTTGTTGTTCATTCAGCATGTTTCGCTTTAGTTTATCCACGACAACTACAAATGGTTTAGGTGAATGTGATTCCGAAGCTTGTAGAACAAGTCGAATTGTTTGTGAAGCGACCTTCTCCATCTTTATCTTGATCTATATTTTTTTCGAAAAAAAATGCATCGCAGACGAAAAGCACCCAAACGATATGAAGTAATTTTGTCATCATCCGAACAGTTTGTGGAAAAACGAGGACGCGGTAGACCACGCAAGTATCCTATTTCTTCAGATGT
>MDSW01210146.1_pt1 | contig 22552 bp, 19 predicted proteins | sample 811171 | NCBI WGS metagenome assembly MDSW01 (sample SAMN05326641, study PRJNA326480) | marine metagenome | isolation source: seawater | place: Atlantic Ocean: North West | collected 2012 | reverse complement strand
TTGTAAAGAGGCATTTGCTGATTTTGCTCATGAGTGTTATGATTTGGGCTATAGAGCATTCAAAATACACGGATGGCACGAGGGAAATGCGCGAGAGGAAGCGGAGAACTTGCTACATGTCTCCAAAGTAATCGGTGACAAAATGACGTTGATGATTGATCCGGCTTGTCAGCTAAAGACTTTTGCTGATGCGTTGTACGTGGGAAAGGCGTGCGATGAAGCTGGGTACTTTTGGCTAGAAGATCCGTTTAGAGATTCCGGCGTTTCAGCATTTGCACACAGGCGTCTTCGAGAAAAGATTAAAACGCCAATCCTTCAAACAGAGCACATTAGAGGTTTCGAAACAAAGGCTGATTTTCTTATCGCTGGTGGTACAGATTTTTTAAGATCTGACCCCGAATATGATATGGGTATAACCGGAGCGATAAAAATCGCTCATTTGGGGGAGGCATTCGGAATTGATGTTGAAGTTCATGCATGTGGACCTGCACATCGACATGTAATGTCGGCAATGCGAAATTCAAATTTTTATGAGGTTGCTCTAGTTGGTCCAGACTGCCCTAATACCATGGCCCCAGTTTATCAGTGTGGTTACTCTGATATGATAGACTGTATAGATGACGAAGGATTCGTATCGGTTCCCAAAGGACTTGGACTTGGGGTAGATTATGATTGGAATTTTATAAAATCTCATTCCAAGAATATTACAGTTTATGAATAGAGTTGTTTAAAGTTAAGTCAATTCAGCGAATGGGTCGTCTATCGATTTTGCAGGTTTTGTGAACCACGAAGGTCCATCAGGTGTCATGTAAATATGATCTTCGAGTCGAACACCAAATTCTCGGTAGAGACATATCATCGGTTCGTTAGAAAAACACATTCCCTCCTGCAAAATCTCAGTATTGCCACGAACGATGTAAGGGTGTTCATGAATATCTAAGCCGAGACCGTGCCCGGTTCTATGTGGCAGACCTGGAGTTTTATAGCCTGGTCCAAAACCTCGGCTTTCAAGAACTTCACGGGCTACAAAATCTAAACTTTCGCACGTTACGCCTAGTTTTGCAGCTCGAAAAACAGCGTTTTGAGTCATTTGTTCCAATTCCCAAATTTCCCTTTGTCTTTTGCTTGGTTTTCCAAAAACGTAGGTTCGGGTAAGGTCTGAGTAATAGCCTCCGACAGTGGCTCCTATGTCTATTAAGACAGTGTCGCCTTTACTTAGCTTTTGTATGTAAGGGACTCCATGTGGGTAAGCTGTAGCTTCACCAAACAACACAATATTGAAAGCGGGGGGAGTGTGTGAGCCTAACCGACGGTGGGCCTCAGTAATAAAATCTTGTACTTCTCTGGTTGTTATCCCTTCATATAAAATACGGGCAGTGGCTTTTTGAACTTCTAAAGCTATTTCCATCGAGGCTTTTATAAGTGAGATTTCAACCATACTTTTTATTTGTCTACATTTTTTTGTCACAGAATACCCGTTGATTAATTTGTGGCCTTTGTTCGCCTTTAATAGTGAATCAAAAAGGAAAAGAGGCGTATTTTCGTCAATAGCAATACAGCCCTTTTTTATTCCTAATACAGATAAAGCTTTCATTACAATTTGAGTTGGGTTTTCATGTTCTTCCCACGTGAAGATGTGTCCAGCTATTGATATCATTGCTTCAGTTTTTTCTTTTTCAAATGCTGGACAAATATAAGCGATATCTCCATGATAAGTTAAAATTGCGCCGTGTAATCTCTCTGAAGCTATTAGCTTTAAACCTGTAAAGTAAGTGAGGTTTGACGATGTATCGAGGTATATCGCATCAATACGATTTTCATCTAATACGTTCATTAATTTCTTGATTCGTTGAGTAAACTCACTACGAGAAATACCTACAGATTCGTCTACGAGTGGCAACATTGATTCAAGCTCTTGATTAATATTTGATCCCCCGATAGCCACGTTCACTTTCTTACTATTTTTTACTGATTGATTGGTTTTTCCGCCACATTAGTCAGTATTATAGTCGTTGTTCAGTAATAGCCAACAGCATTTTATAAAATTTTATTCATAAGAGTTAAGGCTCCATCGTGAGTTCTGTTTGAAAAATAAATAGGTCAGACAGGTTAATGATAGATAAGGACAACTATTAATTCGTATATCTAAACTCGTGACAAAAATGTGGTTGACAATTAGGTAACTAAATTGCTTCAATGATTGTGCAATCGATTGCACGGTCTGCTTTTGGATATTTGAGCGTAGAGGAAAATTTAAAATGAGTACTGAAGTTGTGAGTGAGGATTTTTCCAAGCCAATAGTTAGAAGAAAAATGGTTAATGCTATAAATCAGGCCTCGATGAGGACTGATGTTGATTGCAACGAGTACGGTACCTTTGTGTTCGATGAACCTGTGGCACAAGGTGGTACCGGCGAAGGTCCGTCACCCTTGCAAGGAGTTTTGGCATCGCTTTGTGGATGTGCATCGGTAACTTTTAATAGAACTGCCCAAGAGATGAATTTAGATTATGAGAGCTTGTCATTTTCAGGTGAATTTACTATAGATATTCGTGGTCGAATGGGAGTAAGAGGTGTGGTCCCCCATTTTAAGACGGTCCGACTGGACGTTAATGTTAAAACTGATGAAAATTTAGACAAGCTTGGTAAGGTGGTTCGGGAAACAGAAGCGCGTTGCCCAGTATACAATCTGCTTAAAGATGCCAGTGTTGATGTGCAATGTAATTGGGTGCGAAAAGAATAAAGGGAGTTAGAATGAACAATTCACAAAAGGTGGGGTGGATTGGCCTCGGGAGAATGGGGTCTCCCATGGTCGAAAAAATTATAAAAGCTGGTTACAAGGTGTTTATATGGAATAGAACGCGGTCCAAAGCAACATTTCTAGAGGAGATGGGTGCTACGATTGTTGACACGCCTTTGGACCTTGCGGAAACCGAGGTCCTTTTCACAATGGTCTCTACTGGAAGCGATCTAGCCGAGGTCTACTTTGGTGAGTCTGGTGTGATGTCTGGGTCTGCTACCCCGCGTATTTTGATAGACTGTTCTTCAATTGGCGCTGAGGAGTCAAGTAAAATTAGGACCAGTATTATTGAAAGAGGCTCCAATTTTTTAGCTGCACCAGTCAGTGGAAATGGAAAATGTGTTAAAGCTGGGAAGCTTTCAGCCGTTGTTTCGGGAAAGAAAGAAGCATATGAAAAAGTTAAAGATATTATTAACTGCTTCGCTTTGCGAGGCAGCTCTTTTGTAGGTGAGGGAGAATTAGCGAGATTTTGCAAAATTGCTCACAACGTTCTTTTAGGTGTTTATACTCAAAATTTGGCAGAAATCACTGTGTTGGCAGAGCGTGCTGGAGTTCCAAGACATGATTTTCTGGAATTTATTAATAACTCGGTAATGGGCTCGATATTTAGCCAGTATAAAACTCCAGCGTTTGTGAACTTGGACTGGACAACTACGTTTACACCGCGGCTTTTAAAAAAGGATTTAGACCTTGGTTTGCAGGCCGCTCGGGAGCTTGGAGTTTCAATGCCAGTGTCGGCGGCGACGAGAGAGGCTTTACAAAATCATTTTGGTGCGGCCAGCTTGAAGTCAAACTCGGAAGAATACCTAGATAAAGACTTTAGTGCGTTACTGGAGACGGTAGCATTAAATGCCGGAGTGAAACTTGAGCCTGAGAACAAAGATATTAAGACAGGCTTAGAAACAGAAATTGGTACTTCAAACTAAATAAAGTTTTGGAAATCGTTCCAAAACACCCCATGCGGTTTTGTTGAGGTGTGACGCTCTCTAAGAAAAGGATATTATGAAACAGAAAAGATCGTTAAGGAAACGGCTTCACTTAAATAATGAGTATCTATCGTTTTACGAGGTCATAGATGAAAAAGATGTCTATTTAATGCTCATGGAAACTTTTGATGGGCTCTACACCCCGATTGGCTTGTGCCTTCCGGAGGGGGAGGGGCCATTTCCTCTCGTCTTACTTTCTTCAGGAAATGGTGGAGAGGGTTTGGCCTGGATACGAGACAATATAAGAGATAATTCGTACACGCTTCAGCGCATGATTGAAGAGGGCTATGCTTGTGCCTGGATTCGGTATCGCACCGAGGTTGAGCTGGGTTACAATAATGGTGGCAAATTAATTCGAGATAAAAGACAAGGTCGGGAAATGTTTAGTCGTTCACCTCTCGAATATGAAGACGAGATAGCAATCATTGAATTGCTTAAATCGTTTGATGAAATTGATGAGAGCCGACTGGTTCTAATTGGGATGAGCCACGCTGGCGAAATGATTTTGAAAATTACCTCAGAATATAATGGTGTAGCGGCTGCTGTTGCTAGTGAACCAGCCGCACACGAGTTCTTGTGCTTAAACCCGGACTCTTCAACTTTCATAAATTCTGAAACTAACTTACGAAATATTGAGTCAATGCAAATGCAAAAAGCCGAAAAGGTTCGTTCACGAATTGATATTGGGACTGCTAAAGAACGTATCGACTCTATTGATACCCCCCTATTTATTATGGGCCGTGATAGTGATGAGCTTCAGGGCATTTTCAAGGTCACTTATGATCTTCTTCGTGAGTCAAAAAAGAGTGTGAAATGGAAAAGCTATCAACATGACGTTCACGGATTCATTTTTCCGACAAAAGGACCAGATGGAAAATACTGCCCAGATGATGTTCAACTTGAAGCAATTAAAGATATGCTTAGCTTCATTGGGAAATATGTCGGATAAATTTTGTCTTAAGCCAAATTAATTTTCTGGACCCGCATACCTACCCGCAGTATCAGGGTAAAGTGCTTTTATTATTTTAAAGTGAGATATATCGACAGTGGCATCCATATGTAGAAAAATGGATGCATCGCGCATCAGTTTCTCTATGCCCGCGTCCAGCATTGCACCCATCCCACCATGTAGTTCCATAGCGTTTTGGCAAACTTTTAGAATTTCCTCTGACGCGTATACCTTAGCCATATTGCAAAGTGCATCGGCGTCTGGAGATTTCATATCTACGGCTTTTGCGGCATGCATTACAAGTGTACGAACGGCGGCAACTCTGGTAGCCATATCGGCTAGTCTACTTGCCACAGCTTGATGCTTGATAAGGAGCCTACCACCACGCGAATATGTTTGGACGAAGTCGGATGTAATATCAAGAGCGGCTTGCCCTACTCCTAAATTTTTTGCAGCTTGTATAATCTTTCCAGGTTTGAAATATATTCCAGCTTGAGGCAGGGCTTTGTTTTCACAGAGAAGGCTTTCCTGAGGTACAAGGCAATCCACAAATTCCAATTCGCCATTGTTCATAAACCTACATCCAATTGTTTCATTACACCTTGTGATTCTGAAACCAGGAGTGTTTCGAGGTACTATAAATGACGATGTCCCATCGTTCATTCCTTTCCCTGGTCTAGTATTAGCATAAACTATATAAAGGCTTGCGTCGTATCCGTTGCTTATGTAGTGCTTTCTGCCATTGAGTATCCAGCCGTTTTCAGTTTTTTTCGCCTTGGTATCCATAGCGGCCTCGGGGGCGTTGTAACCTAACCACCTATCTGATGCTCCTTTAGGTTCTGTTAAAGCATGTGCAAAAAGAAAGCCAGGATCAGATTGAATTTTCTCGAACCAACGCTTACATATAGAACTTGATGCTAATTCACGAAGCAGTACAGCAACTTTCCAGTTTTGCACTAATTTGTCCGCCAAACCAGAATCACCTCGGGCTATCTCTTCTGAAATTATTGCGAATGTCCTAACTTCAGTTTCCGAATCTATTGAAATCCCTCCAAATTTTTCTGGTATTCCTAGTGTTCTTATTCCTATATCATCGCTCATTTTTAAAATTTCAAATGGAAGTCGACCTTCAGGATCCATTTGCCACTCTTGTTTCCAGTTTTGCGCTATAAATGGCTTTACACTGTCGTCGACAAACTTTCGGCAGACGTCTCGCATCATTTTCTGGTCTTCAGTAAGGTTGACATCGAAACTTTGCATATTTTGTCGATCCGATAAATTGCTAGGAAAAATGAATGGAGCGCCACCACTATAGTTGGCAATGCATGAAAATTCAACAAAAAGCCGTTGTGAAATTATCTAAAAGGATCGCCTATTGCTTTGGTGCTGTGCTGGATGATCTAATTTTAAGTTCAACTGGCAAGCAATCGACTGTTCTGCCGATATCTTTATTTAAAGCTATTCTTGTTATTAATCGATCGGCTGCCTTCAACCCTAAACCATATGGATTTATTGCTATTGTAGTTAAAGCAGGGTCAAGTCTTTCGACTAAAGGCATGTCATTAAAACCAACTACAGAGACGTCTAGTGGGCAATTTAACCCATTTGCGTTCAAAGCCTCAATAGCTCCTATAGCTAAACGATCGTTTCCACATAATATCGCTGTGAAATCAAACTTTTTGGATAAGATCGATTCGGAAACAACTCTGAAACCCTCTGACTCTATGTATGCTTTGGTATAGAGAATGGGGTTACGTTCATTTGTGTTCTTGTTTTTCTGACAGCACTCATTGAAAGCTTCAGTTCTTACTCGACTAGTTGAAATTTTTTTTGGTCCAGAAATCATACATATTTTTCTGTGTCCTAGGTTCCAAAGATGAGAGAAGCCTTTCTCAATTCCATCCCGATCATCATTTATTACACAGTCTATTTTACAGTTGTCTGAAAAGCGATTTACCATTACCACGGGGAATCCATTGTCCAAGATTGTTTTTACGTAGACTTGGTCTTCATCCCCTGTCGCCAAAATAAATCCATCTATTCCAAAATTCTGCAAAAGATTTATTTTTTGTATATCAGTCATTCCAGATTTTGAGATTGATGATAGGTTCACCGTAACGGGCAGATACTGAAATGATTCCAATGCATCTTCTATACCTTTAATAATTGGAGGAAAAATAGCATTCGTAATGTCAGGTACGATTACACCGATAGCGTGAGACTTGTTGGTTCTAAGAGCTCTAGCCATTCTATTAGGTCTATAGTCTAAATCCCCAGCAATTTTTTCAACCTTCTTGACTATATGTGCACCAATGAGATGTTGGGTTGATCCGTTTAAAGCTCTCGAAGCTGTCGATACATGTACCCCAGCCGCTTTTGCTACTTGCTTTAGTGTAGTATGTGTTTTCTTAATCATGACTCATTTAATATATTTGTGACCAATCAATCAATTGACAAAATTGTCATTAACAACAATTATTTACTTGTATGGTATTACAGTTATAACGGATATTTATAAAAAAAACATTTATGTGAATTTAGAAATAAAAAAATTGCCAAGATTTGCAGTAAGAAGGATGTAACCAATATCATGAATCCGTCAAAACATTATGGAATTGGTGGTTCACCAAATAGTATCGACGACGACGAATTACTCAAAGGCAAAAGGACGTTTGTTTCAGATATTTATTTGCCGAGAATGGTTCATGCTGAATTTGTCCGCTCAGTTCACGCTCATGCCAAAATTATCAACGTAGACTGCACTCAGGCAAAGGAAATGAAGGGCGTGTTGGCTATATTAACAGGGCAGGATGCCTCAAAAGACAATCTTGGTAGTATTAAACCATTTGCCGTTTTAAAGCGTCGAGATGGTTCAGATATGTATATACCAAAAAACCTTCCCATAACTTTGGATAAAGTGGTTTTTGTAGGGGATATAGTTGCCGTAGTTGTTGCAGAAACAAAAAACCAAGCTTTAAATGCGTCAGAGGCGATCACAGTTGAATATGAAGAACTGGACGCAGTTGTTAGCATTGATAAAGCATCACAGCCTGACGCTTCTATAGTATGGCCTGAGAATGGAAGTAACGAATGTTTTTTTTGGTCCAAAGGAGAGTCAAAAGAGGCCATGTCAGAGATAAAAAACTCAGAGCATTCGGTCTCGAGTCTGTTTAATATTCCTCTCGCTGGAGCAAATCCAATTGAACCAAGGGGGTGTGTGGCTTCATACGATAATCAATTAGATTGCTACCATTTGAGTGCTCCTGTTCAATCACCTTGGAAAGTTCGTCAAATAATAGCGAGTCAAAGTTTAAAAATTCCAGAGGAAAAGCTTTCTGTATCCTGCCCGGATATCGGAGGTAGTTTTGGAATGAAAGGGCAGACTTATAACGAGTACGTAGTATGTTTGTGGGCTGCAAAAAAATTAGAGAGACCAATAAAATGGGTAGCGTCGCGCACTGAAAGTTTTTTGTCTGATGATCAAGGAAGAAATGTGAGAGTTGACGGTAGCTTGTCTTTTAATAGTGATGGGAAGTTTTCAGGCTTGTACGTGTCAGGTTTGTGTGGACTAGGAGCTTATCTTTCCACACGGGGCACAAAGACATCGGTTGATAACTGGCCAGGAGTAAGTGGCGTATATAAAATAAAAAGTGTTTACGTGGAAATGAAGGGTATTTTTACCAATACTGCTTCCGTATCGCCTTATAGGGGGGCGGGTCGACCTGAGGCTGCCTATGTAATAGAACGGTTAGTAGACTTAGCAGCAGAAAAGCTTAACATTTCCCAAACAGAAATAAGAAAAATCAATTTTGTAAAGACCCAGGAAATGCCTTATTTAAATAACCTTGGTTTTTTGTACGATAGTGGGGATTATTTGGCTTCTTTGGAACAAGCGATGAGGATCGCTAATTGGTCAGGTTTTGAGACTAGGAGGAATGATAGCCGAAGATACAACTTACTTCGTGGGATAGGAGTAGCCTGTGTCGTTGAGCGTTCGATGTCTGGACAACCTGAATATGCATCGGTTCGTCTTACTCAGGACGGAAATTTAATACTCTCTTGCGGTGCGATTTCCTTTGGCCAAGGTTCGAGCACTATATTTCCTCAAATTTTGCGGGAGAAATTGCAAATGGATGACATTGAAGTAACTTATGTTAGTGGCACAACTAAGTTAATACCTAAAGGTACAGGCAGTTTTGGATCCAGATCAGCTGGCCTTTGTGGAGCTGCGGTTGCAAGAGTTGCGCAAAAACTAATTAACGAAATAAAGAAGAGAGCTGCGCTGCTGCTACAAGAGGATTACGAAGCATTAACCTATAGCAGGGGGTACTTTGAGTCGCGTTCTGGAGGAACAATTCATTTTAATACTTTGGCAAAAGAAGCAGAAATATTCTGTGAGGCAGAATACAAGACGGATGAGTCTACTTTTCCTTCTGGTGCGCATATTTCAGAGGTGGAAGTAGACCCGGAAACAGGAAAGATATTTTTACAGAGTTATTGTGCAGTTGAGGATACCGGTGTAGTCATTAATCCCGTTCGATTGGACGGTCAGATGCACGGCGGAATAACGCAAGGTGCTGCACAGATACTAATGGAGCGAGTAATATACGATGAGGCGTCAGGTCAATTGTTAACAGGAAGTTTTATGGACTATCCGATGCCTCGAGCTTCAGACATGCCATTCTTTGCCATAGGGCATAACAGTATTGCGTCCCCAGTTAACCCTTTAGGTGTAAAGGGTGGTGGCGAGGGGGGAACGGTTGGGGGATTAGTCTGTGTAGCAAATGCAATCGCAAATGCTTTTCAAGGCAAAGGTTTGCCAGAAATTCCAATTCCCGCAACTTCTGTTTCGATTTGGGGGTTACTTAAAGATCATTATGAGACTTCATGAATTTAATTTCTCAGTCATCCAGTCAGCACATTTGTTTCGGTAAAAATACGAGACGTTATTTGCAACATGCCCACCGTTTGGGATTATCTGGTGTATAACTTCGGAAGAATTTTCGGCAGCCTTTTCGAGCAACTCTCCCTGTTTAGGCGGAATCACTCGGTCTAGCGCACCAGAAACTATATAGAGGGGACATTCTATTTTTGAAGCAACTTCTCTCAGCGACATGCGTTTAGTAAACTCTGAGACGTCAGACGCCTCTTTGGAGCCTGACCTATAAATTACGGCTGTTGAAGTAAGTTCTGGCAGGCTGTCGAAGCATTGGTTCAAATTGAAGGGTCCAGATAATGAAATGCAGGCGCTTACATCTTTACAAAAAGCAGCGGCTCTCGGGGCGTAATATCCTCCCATCGACACTCCCCAAAGGCCAATTTTTTTGGTGTTGATTATGGTTTCCTCTTTGAGCCGTTCTATCACAGCAGTCACAGGTTTTTCATACTCTGGGCACATAAAAAAATCGTATTCACCCTCCCCCTGTCCTGGACCATCAAAAGAAAAGGTCGCTATTCCGCGTTCTAAAAATACACTTTCATACGTGAACATCTCCTCTTTTGTGCTATCAAGGCCAAGAATCAATATTACGACGGGAGGCCTAACAAAGTGCGACTTAGGTACTCGCAGGTTTCCATATAAATGTTTTCCTTCATATGGAATACTGAGTCTTTTACCAGAAGGGTTAAATAAAGGTAATGCTTTATTATAACATTCAACACTTTTTTGATGGGCTTCACGCATTTCTTCCGGAAAATCAACGAATAAGAATCGTCCGAAGTGGTAACAGACTGCTGCTGTTCTGAGATGCTCTGCGGCGGAGATGGTTTTGTTCTCAGAGATAGCAGCATCGCCTAATTCTCGGTGTAGATCACCCTTTTTGGACCATGTTTTACACCAATCTTTCCAGACCGACACATTATTTGTCACATCCAAAAAGTCTGACAGAGGTACACCGTTGGTGACCATTCTGCCAGCCCAGTGCTCTTTTGCTGATAATATTCTTTTGTCTTGTTTCAAAAGATTCCTTCCTATAATTAAACACCTTCAATCCCAGTCCAAGAAGCCAGGCAACTTTTTTTTCTTTTTTAAAGTTCCCACGATTCCATTTGGAAAAAATAATAAGGTCCCTACTAATAACACTCCAGTTAAAAGGATGTTCAATTCTGTTGCTCCAAAAAAGGTAATAACGATCTCGTTAAATATTATTAACGTTACAGCTCCGACTATTGGTCCAGTAACGGTACCCTTGCCGCCAAGGATGCACATAAGAACAATATTTGCCGCAATTAATATTATTAGGAAAATATTTGGCCTGATATACGTTAAATAGTCGGCCCAAATTGCTCCCGCGGCACCAATAAAAAAAGTGGACAGTGCAAAGGCTGTGACTTTGATCAAGCGCACATTTATTCCGGCGACTTCACTCCTTATTTCGTCATGAGATAAGGCTCTCAAAGCCAATCCAAATTTCGAATGTCGTACATACCAGTTGAGAAGCACTGACATAACGCCGATCATTAAAAAAGCGTAATAGTGAGGTATCTTGGACCATTCGACTGGTAGGTTGTTATATTTAAGCGTTATTCCACTGGCTCCGCCCACCATTTCCCAATGGTCAAAAATTATCCGTAGAATCATCACTAGTGCAATGGAGGATATAATAAAGGAGGGCCCTCTGACTCTTAAAGTTATTAAACCTATTATAAAACCAAAAATACAGGCACCCAGTGCACTAACTAGAACCATATAAAAAGGTGAAATATTGTATCGCACAGAAGAGTAACCCGCGATATATGCTCCGATGCACAGGAACACATTATGTCCTAATGATATGAAGCCGCCATAGCCACCAATAATGTTCCAGCTTGTTGTAAGCGTAATATATAAAAATGCGTAAAGGAACAAATGTATTAAGTAGTTAAAATTAGCAAAAAGTTGAATAGCCGGTAAACAAATTAAAAATACCAATATACCAATTGGTATCAGTCCAGTTTTTTCTTCAGCCGTTTGGTTTGTTTCAAAATCCATTTTTCCTCATTTAATTGATGTGTTTGCCGAACAAACCGTGCGGTCTTATTAACAGTATAAAAAAAAGAGCTGAGAAAAATACCATTGTTGACCAAGAGGGTGCTACGTAAGAAGCAACTATAGAGGCAATAATTGATAAGGTAACTGCACCGACAACGGCCCCAATGATACTGCCCATGCCACCCAGCACGACAAGCGACATCAATATCCCTATCCATTCCCAATGTTTTGCAGGGAAGAAAGAAAATAAGAAACTTACTAGAGAACCAGATGCACCGGCCAAACTACACCCTAAAGCAAAAGAGATAAGGCAAACCATTTTCACATTTACCCCAACCAGCTCAGCGTTAGTTCTATTTTGAGAGGTAGCTCTTATTGCTACTCCTAGCTCGCTAAACTTCAAAAAAAGTGCAAGCATAATCAATATCAGCGCACTAAAAATTCCCGAGTAAAGCTGAGCCGTTGGAAGGAAAATATCACCAAAAAATATGGCATCGGTTGCGTATGATGGTGAAGTTACTCTTTGGGTGTTTTTAAAAGCAAATGATAATAAGCCATCGATTATCATTGCCACGCCGAAGGTTAATAGAACTGTCATTTCGGAGTATTTCTGTTCACCTGCATCTCGCTCAAAAATCAGTTTATAAAGAACAATGCCTACTATTGCCATAATGGCTGCGCTTATTGGAACTGACAACAGAGGGTCTAGATTATAAAGCTTAAATAACCAGTAGGCAATAAAAGCCCCACATAAAATCAAGATTGGATGCGCCAAGTTTACTATCCGCATGACCCCGAAAATAAGAGTCAAGCCCGTTGCCATAAGCGCATAAACAAATCCCAAGCAGAGACCAAGAATAACAACTTGTAACAAATCCATCATTTTGTTTCTCGCCTTCCGAGGTATAAATCTCTTATTCTATCATCTGACATTACCTCAGCTGCGGGCCGTTCAAAAACGATGTTTCCTAAATCCATTACCGTGCCAGTGTGTGACGACTCTAAACCTCGGAAAGCATTTTGTTCAACAAGCAGAATAGATACTCCTTCCGATGCAATTTTTTGGATATAGTCGAACGCCTGCTGGACTATTGCTGGTGCGAGACCTAGAGAAGGTTCATCTATGAGGATAACCTTCGGTTGTACAATAGCTGCCCGTGCAAAGATTAATTGTTGTTGCTCTCCGCCACTCATCGTTCCAGCTAGTTGTGAAAGCCTCTTCTTTAAAATTGGGAAGGTTACCAATACAGAATCAATTCTATCTCTTAATTCTCTTTTGTCTTTAATCGAATATCCAGCCATTCGAAGATTTTCTGAGACGCTCATCATTCTAAATAACGCTCTATCTTGAGGGAGAAAAGAAATACCGGACCTCATTATTTCGAAGGCCTCCAAGCTGCTAATATCTTTTTCGTCAAAAATAATTTTTCCAGACCGCAGTTTTAATACCCCTGCTATTGCATTCAGTACCGTTGATTTCCCTGCTCCATTTGGCCCTATGATACATTTAATTTCTCCGGCAGATAGTTCTAAATTGACGCCCTTTAGTATATCGGGACCTCTGCCGTATCCGGCTACTACATCATTAAGTTGAAGAACTTTGGTCATTTCGTTCCGCTTCCCAGATAGGCGGCAAGTACTGCTTCATCGGACTGTATTTCTTGTGGTGTTCCTCTTTTTAGTACTGTTCCAGCGGCCATAACTATTACACAGTCACTGATACCCATAACTAGTTCCATGTTGTGCTCAACGAGTAGTATCGTTTTACCTTGTTCTTTAAGTGAAAGAATTTTCTCGAGAATTGTTTCCAATAATCGTGGATTAACACCTGCAGCAGGTTCGTCTAACAATATTAGCCTTGGATCTGACATGATTACTGAACCTAAATCTAAAAGCTTTTTCTGACCGTATGATAATTCGTTCATAGCTGCATTTCTCATATGGTAAATGCCGAGAAAGTTCATGATTTCTTTTGCTCTTTCAAGGTCATTTTTTGTAATTGATCGACGAAAAAGATTCATCCCAAAGCCCGCCGCCGTATATAGAACAAGGTTCTCAGTCACAGACAGCTCGTCTAAGACTCTTGTTAGCTGGAAAGAGCGACCTATTCCCAGCTTGGCAATTTTGTGCGTCGGTGTTCTGTCTAGCCGTTTTTTTTCGAATATTATTTTCCCAGAATCAACTGGATAAATATTTGATATGCAGTTAAAAAGAGTGCTTTTTCCAGCGCCATTGGGTCCGATTAGTGATACAATTTGCTGCTTTTCGACTGAAAAACTACATTCGCTTACTGCTACGATACCACCGAATCTTTTCGTCACACCGCTAATTTCAAGCATTAAATACTCGCTACTGATGAAGTGTTTTTGTAGAATAGACAGGAAGGCTACTGCCCTCCTGTCTTTATATTTTTTTTACCAAGACGGCTTTGGACTCACCATTGGAGTAGTTGGAAATTCATTTGTTGGATAAATAAATTTAAGTTCTCCGCCTTGCCATTGGACCATCAAAAACGATTTGCCAATTGGCAATCCGTGCTCATCCCAGTAGAACGCACCCATCACTGTGTTAACGGGATCACTTTCACTTCGCCCTCTCAACCACTTAATCAACGCGTCATTATCGACAGAGCCAGTGGCTCTGACTGCTTGATCGATTCCTTGGCAAAGTGCAAAAGTTATCACTACGTCCTCGTCAGGCAACTTTCCGTTCTTTGCTTTATAAGCAGCAACCATGTCTCCGTTATTCATTTGCTTGCCACCGAGTGATCCTTTATACGGAGCGGCTGCGTGCCAGGCTGACATAATAATTGTACCCTCAGCTGCTTCACCCAGTCCTTCAAGATACTCAGCTTGGGTGCCTTGAGATAGCAGTAAATGTTTTGGGTTGTGATTTACTGTCTTTAGTGCCCGAGTGATTTGTACTGCTTCCTCAGGAGAAGCCATCAGGGCAATAACAAAATCAGCACCTGATTTCTTAATTGAGTTGGCTAAAACTAGCCAATCTGAAAAACCCTCCTCCGGCCACTGCTCGTGATAAACAATGTCGATACCGGCGCTCTTAATATATCCCGGTGCCATGTCTTCTACAAGTTTGCCACTTCCAGGAAGTTTTACTTGCTTTCCAAGCAAACCATTAACTATTGAGTTTGCAAAGAAATCATCGGCATGGACAATCGCGGCTTTTGAAGGTTTATCGTCAGCCGCAACAAGATCATTGATTAATCCAACCATATTCGAGCCAATATATTCAGCCGCGCTGTGTTGAAAGTAGAAAAGATTCTCGTGTCCTTGTCGAAAAATTCTTAGTGCTCCTCCTGAAGGAATAGGGTGGACCATGCCATACTTTGCCAGTATTGGTGAAATTGGAAATGTGAGTTTACTTGAAAAAGTTCCAAAAGTTAGATCAACCCCATCTACATTGATAAAACGCTCGTATTGAGAAATAGCGGTTTCAGTGTCTGACCTATTGTCATTCACTACAAGCTCAACATCTCTACCGAGCCACCCACCGTTATCATTTATCATGTCCACGCACATTTCATAACCTTCGAGGTGCTTTGAACCTGGAACTGCAAAGTTACCGGTCAAGGGCATAGAGGCTCCTATTTTTATTGGATTGGCCGCAAAAACTTGTGTTGCTATTAGCAGTGTTGATGCCACTAAAATAATTTGAATTTTTTTTCCATTGATCATATTTTTCTCCCCTTCGTTAAATTAAATGACGTACTACTCACCTGGCCTCAAATTCTGTTTCACCAAGATGTGCGTGAATATTAAGAGTTCGATTGAATCTTTGTTGCCCCATAGTTAATCCAACAAAAAAACCCAGCTCAATAATTTGCTCATCAGAGAATTGTTCATAAAGGCGTGCCCAAAATTCATCATCAGTAGGAAGATCCCATGTTATGGCCTCTGTAAGAGACAAAGCCATTTTTTGTTTTGAGCTATACCTGTCAGATTTCTCAAAATTTAGCAGTTCCATAAAGTCATTTTCAACAAGACCTTGATTAAATGCTTCCGAGCTTCTTTGGTTTCCACAATACTTGCAATCAACGGATTTCGACACATAAACGCGACATAATTCTTTTATTGAATGCTCAACGACACCATCTTTGAAAACGTCTTTCCATGCGTTTTGAAACGACCAGAATACGCCTGGCACTCTGGCTCTTATTGCTTGACTTTCAGCCCGAGGTGTACCCTCCATTGCTGACTTTTCAATTGCTTCCAAGATATTTTTGTCTTTTATTTCATGTCGTTTGGCAAAACGGATTCTAAGTTTTTCGAGATCACGATCCAGAGGCATAAGTAGTCCTTTCCATAGTGCAAACGATTGCATAATTTAACAGCTATTGTCGCCAGATTGTCAACTACTTTCTGATCCTCAGAACCTACTCAAAAGACAGCCAGAAAAAGCAATCGGATTCCTAATGCGCATACAGAAAAATATACCACTAGATAGAAAATTTTATCAGAAATCTTTTTATTAACTATCCGTCCGATCCAGATTCCTATCAAGCTGATTGGAATCATTATTAACGTGAGTTTTGCTAGCTCAAAGCTGAAAAGCCCTAAACCGAAATATGGAATGACTTTGATCAAATTAGTAATACCAAAAAAAACAGCTGTGGTTCCCATAAACTTAGCTCGAGGTAATTTTTTTGGAAGTATGTATGCGGCAACTGGTGGCAAGCCAGCATGAATTAAAAAGCTTGAAAATCCGGCAAGTGTGCCCAAACCAAATCCCCATAATTTTGATAATGAATATAGCTTCTTTTTTCCATACATGTCCCGAAGTCCGTTGAAAACTAAACTTAATGACAGAGCGCCTATTATTGCCTGTAGCATTTGAATGGATATACTTGATATTAAAAGGGTACCAATTAATAACCCGATTAAAACTCCTGGTAAAAGTTCTCTTAGGCTTTGCCAGTCGATACTACGTCTATATATCAACATTGATATTGGATCAGTTGTGATTAATATTGGAAGCATAAAAGCGGCGGCTTCGATTGGGCTCATAACCTGCGCCGCAAGTAAAACGCCCAAAAGACCCAACCCTCCTCCAAGTCCGCCCCGAGACATACCCATTATTAAACTAGATACAATCAATAGCACGCTAGTGTATGGGTCTAAAAGAATTTCTGGCAAAATTTCGAACATGATCCTAATATATTGGTCAATGAATACTTATACCTAAAAGATCTATAGCGTTGTTACTCATTATTTTTTGGCGATCGCTTTTAGACAGACTGAAATTATCAATCCAATTTATCGCGTCTTCATTTTTGTTATAGGGCCAATCTACCGCAAACATAATTTTCTCGGCCCCTAATTCCATTAACGAGCAAACAAGGGCGGAGTCCGAAAAGTTTCCACTCGTTGTGATATAAAAGTTTTCGCGAAATGTTTTTCGAAAATCTATAAAGGGGCTGTTATCCGATCTACGAGTGGAGAAGCCGGCATGGCAGCGCTCCAAAAGAAATGGAAGGCCTTCTCCCAGATGGCCTAATATGATTTTTAAATTAGGGAACTTGAGAAAAATACCTGATAAGATTAATCTGATTGCGGATGTTGCCGCTTCGACGCCAAACCCCCATGCAGCTGTCGTAATTAGAGGAAAGTCAATAGCGAATTCGTTATAATAGGCAGCGCTTACACTTGGAATAGGATTGCCTGGGTGGATGTAAATGGGCTTTTGTACCTCTGATGCCGCTTGGAACACAGATCTATATTTTGGGGCATCAAAAAACTTCCCATTTAGCGTTCCATGAAGCATGGCGCCATGAAAGCCAAGCTGTTTTACACATCGTTCCAATTCTAAAGCAGCCTCTTCGGGAAATTGCATTGGGAGAGTTGCAAAACCCCCAAACCTGTTAGGATTTTTGTCAATTCGTTTTTTTAAATTATTATTTATTTCTGTGGCATGTTTTATTTCTGATTGCTTCGAAATAATTTGTACGCCAGGATGGTTGTGAGATAAAATTTGCATATCGACTCCAACCCTATCCATTTCTTTAAGTCTTTCCTCATTGGTCAGAAGAAGTTTAGATAAAATTAATGGTTTAGTTTCTTTAAAAATTTGAAACTTTTCAATCAGAATTCGATCTACGTAATGTTCCTCGATTGCGATGACTTTAGTTTTTGCTCCAGTATACACTTATTTCTCCAGCTGAAAGGTTGTTTTATGATAATATGTCGGCGCTTAAATCAGAGAAGAGGACTATATTTGCATTGTGATTTGAACTAATCCGATTTGGATTTTTTAAGAGTGGCTTAAGATTTAATATTCATTAATCAAGAGTAGCTTGGGAATGATTAGAAAAATTATTGAATAATTAGACATTAAAATAGAAATTTAAAACTTGCAATCGTTTGCACAAAACATAATCATAACAAGTAAAATTTAAGAGTTTCTGCGGTTTGATAAATAAAGAGGGGAAAAAAATGAACGCATTAGATCCAAGAATCCTGCGACCAGGAGATATAGATCCTAACTGGAACTGGGGTAGACCAGTTCCTGCCCTAGGACATTCGGCTGTTGATTTTGAAAAGCGCGTTGATCATGACCGTTTGCGACGTTATCGCCTCAGTCGAGCAAAAGAGGCTTTGAAGAGGTCAAGCTGTGGAGCATTGCTCACCTTTGATGTCAATAATATTCGATATATCACTGGAACAAAAATAGGAGAGTGGGAAAGAGATAAAATGTGTCGATTCGCTCTTTTGGCGGGAGATGATGAACCTTATGTTTGGGATTTTGGCTCCGCCGCTGTACACCACAAGTTGAACTGCGACTGGTTAGACCCTGACCGCTGTCTGCCGGGAGTTGTTGGTATGAGAGGGACGATTCCACCATCATTTGGCTTGATGAAGCATTATGCAGAAGAAATCGCCTCGTTTTTAAAGAAGGCGGGTGTTTTAGATATGCCTGTGGGAGTTGATTATGCTGAAACAGCAATGTTTTATGCTCTTCAGGAGGCAGGGATCAAAGTGGTTGATGGACAACAAATTATGTTGGGGGCGAGAGAGATTAAAAATATTGATGAAATCCACTTGCTTAATCAAGCGGCAAGCATGGTTGATGGGGTATACCATATGATTTGGGAGGAGTTGAAACCTGGTATACGTGAGAATGATATTGTGGCTCTTGCAAATAAGATGCTTTACGAGATGGGATCAGACGATGTTGAAGCCATAAATGCAATTTCTGGGGAAAGATGTAGTCCACATCCTCATAATTTTACGGATAGATATTTTCGCCCAGGTGATCAAGCATTCTTTGATATTATTCAAAGCTATCAAGGGTACCGCACTTGCTACTATCGTACTTTCAATATAGGTAAAGCGACGCCATCACAAAATGATGCTTACAAGCGAGCCCGAGAATGGTTGGATAATGCAATCGAATTAATAAAGCCGGGGATTACCACAGATACAGTTGCAAAGGTTTGGCCTACGGCCGAGTCAATCGGTTTTCCAAATGAACTTGCCGCATTTGGCCTACAGTTTGGTCACGGTTTAGGACTAGCTTTGCATGAGAGACCAATTATTTCAAGAGCTGTCAGCCTTGAAAATCCGATGGAGATAAAAACAGGGATGGTATTTGCTCTGGAGACTTACTGCCCAGCAAGCGACGGTATTTCAGCGGCTCGTATTGAAGAAGAGGTAGTAGTTACTGCCGATGGATGTGAAGTAATTACTCTTTTCCCAGCGCAAGATCTTCCAATTTCGAATAGGTATTAGAGTTATGTTTAGACAAATGACATTGGCGACTTATAAATTAGTTTCTCCCGGTCAAGTAGGAAAAATTTATGATACAATCCGATAAAAAAAACACCGAGAGCTACCTTAAGATGTATAGGCAAATGCTGAAAATTAGGGTATTTGAGGATAATGCGAATAAGCTATATTTGTCCGCAAAAATGCCTGGTCTTACGCATATGTATAGCGGACAAGAAGCAGTTGCTGTTGGCATATGTGAGGCACTGGAAAGAAGTGACCACATTACATCGACCCACAGGGGTCATGGCCATTGCGTTGCAAAGGGTGCTGACTTCAAGCGAATGTTTTGCGAGCTGTTAGGAAAGGAGGAAGGCTTTTGCAGAGGCAAAGGAGGGTCGATGCACATTGCCGATCAAGATAATGGAAATTTAGGTGCTAACGCTATAGTTGGTGGTTCTGCGGGTATCGCTACTGGGGCGGCGTTAACTGCGCAAAGGTTAAAAACTGGTTCTGTGACAGTTTGTTTCTTCGGCGATGGGGCCTTGGGTCAGGGTTTGTTATATGAGGCGATGAACATGGCGGCACTATGGAATTTACCCATAATTTATGCTTGTGAAAATAACCTTTATGGTGAATATACTCACGTTTCCGAAATGGCTGCCGGCAACCTTTTGTCCCGCCCCCAAGCTTTTGGCATCGAAGCCTTTGAAGTAGATGGACAGGATGTTCTTGCCGTAAATTCTCTGGCGCAAAAACTGGTAGAAAGAATTAAATCTGGAGAGGGGCCGTTCTTTGTTCTTTTAAATACCTACAGGTATCATGGCCATCATGTGGGGGATATAAATCGAGAATATTACAGATCAAAAAAAGAGGAAATGGAATGGAAAGAAAACAGAGACCCCATAAAAAATTTTGGATCATGGCTAATTTCCGAGAAAATTATATCTGAACCAGATTTAAAATTAATTTCTGATGAGATCGAAAAGGAAGCTGAAGAAGCTGTTTCTTATGCGCTTGATGCCAAATATCCAGATGCTAAGGAAGTCAATATGCACGTCTATGCGTGATTTATTTCGGAGTAATTAATAATGCGAGAAATTACATTGTCACAGGCTGTAAACGAGGCAATCGCAGAAGAGATGAGGCTAGACGAAACTGTCGTTCTACTTGGTGAGGACGTTGCGGAGGCTGGTACACCATTTAAAGTTTTGTCTGGATTGGTCGATGAATTTGGTACCGAACGCGTGCTAGACACTCCAATATCTGAGCCTGGGTTTGCAGGAATTGCCGTCGGAGCAGCGATGACTGGATTAAGACCTATAGTAGATTTGATGTTCGGAGATTTTTTGTTTTTAGTTATGGATCAAATTTGCAATCAGGCTGCAAAAACTCATTATATGTCGGGCGGAAAGTTAAAGGTTCCAATGGTTTTAAGAACAAATTTGGGCGCAACGCGTCGTTCTGCAGCTCAGCATAGCCAATCTCTTCATTCACTCGTATCTCACATTCCTGGTCTAAAAGTCGCTTTGCCCTCCTCGGCATATGAAGCTAAGGGTTTAATGAAAACAGCCATAAGAGATAATAATCCCGTGGTGATATTTGAAGATAAATTGATGTATCAGGATAAAGCAGAGGTGCCTGGTGAGGAATATTTAATTCCATTTGGTGAGGCAAATATTCTTTTGGAAGGTACTGATATAACTGTTGTTGCGACTTCATCAATGGTTCAAGTTGCTCAGAAATCAGCAGTAGAACTCGCTCAGAAAGGAATCTCCGTTGAAGTAATTGACCCCCGGACATTGGTTCCATTTGATGAAGAAACTGTAGTTAAGTCTGTGAACAAAACAAGTCGTGCTTTGATTATTGATGAAGGGCATCAAAGTTTTGGTGTGTCGGCTGAAATAGCGGCACGCATTGCAGAAAAATCGTTTTATTATCTTGATGCACCAGTTCAAAGAATGGGGGCGATGGATGTACCAGTTCCTTTTTCACCAGCTCTTGAGGATTTGACGGTGCCAGATGTAGACACCGTTTGCGCCAAAATTGAAAAAGTAGTTTCAGAGGGCTTCTTTGATGGTTAATGAGGTAATAATGCCAGCTCTAGGTATGACACAAGATACAGGCAAACTAGTGAAATGGTATAAGAATGTTGGAGACAAAGTCTCGGCAGATGACATTCTTATGGAAGTAGAAACTGATAAATCCGCAATGGAAATTGAAGCTGGAAGTGATGGAATACTTACGGCAACCCTTGCTGAAGCTGGCGAAGATGTTCCCGTCGGAAAAGTTATTGCTATTATTTCTAAAGAGGCTGAATCTGATAGTGACGCGTCTACTAGTAAAGCTCCCACTCAAACAAAAATTGAGGTGGAGAAAAGTCTGATAGAACCGAAAGTGGAGGCAGATGCAAAATCCAAAATTAATGCAATAGATGTCTCAAATGACAAACGCGTCGTAAGCACGATAAAGTCTAATTCCAGAAAAATTCTAGCCTCACCAAAAGCAAAGTCAGAGGCACAACATCAAAAAATTTCTTTGAAGGATTTGCGGGCTGACGGGTATCAAGAGCCAATTCTTTACTCTGATGTTGAGAAATTTACAAATGAGAAAAAACCGATTACGGAAAAAACTTTGAATTATGGCTCTAATTTCTTAAAAGATGAATTGAGGACACCATTTTCATGCCTTACTCTCGTTGCAGATGTGAATGGAGAAAGGCTCTTTGAGATGGCCGATAAGCTTGGGTTGTCTAACCATTTACAAGACTTACTTTGCTGTTTGGTGGCCGGAGCATATAGGGTGTCGATGGGAGACTTGGATAGTTCCTTAAATGTTAAAGTAATGAGTGATCAAGAAAATTTGGGGGTATTAGTCAACCCTGACAAAGTGAGTTTTGAAGAAGTATTGTCGCAAGATAAGAATTTATCGAATGCGCATGATATTGTTGTTGTTGACCTTACTCATAGTGTTGTAACAACTGCAAGTCCCTCGATTGTCCAAGTTCCTGAAATTTGGATTACCAAAAACGTGGGAGAAAAAGAAAGGATGCTGTCTTTTACAGTAGCTTTTAGGGATGATAAAAAGTCTCGTACTGAGGCAATTAATTTTCTTGACGAATTGGTTAA
>MDSW01099354.1_pt1 | contig 22553 bp, 20 predicted proteins | sample 811171 | NCBI WGS metagenome assembly MDSW01 (sample SAMN05326641, study PRJNA326480) | marine metagenome | isolation source: seawater | place: Atlantic Ocean: North West | collected 2012 | reverse complement strand
TATTACAGCATATGCTGCAGCATGACTTTTATTAAATCCATATTCGGCGAAAGGTTCTATTTTTAAAAAAATTCCTGCTGCAATTTCTTTACTAATACCATTTTTAAAAGCACCTTCTATAAACCTTTGTTTTTGTTTTTCAAGTTCAGCTCTTTTCTTTTTCCCCATTGCTCTTCTCAAAATGTCTGCTTCACCGGCTGTAAATCCTGACAAGATTTGAGCTATTTGCATAACTTGTTCTTGATATATTATTACGCCATAAGTAGGTTTTAAAATTTTTTCTAGCTTTGGATGTAAGTAATCTGGTTCACTTACACCGTGTTTACAGTCATTATATATTGGAATGTTGCTCATTGGACCAGGTCTATAAAGTGCCACTAAAGCTATAATATCTTCTAAATGATTGGGCTTCATATGAAGTAAAGCATCTTTCATTCCAGAACTTTCAAGTTGAAATAAACCAACAGTTTTACCGCTAGAAAGCAAATCATAAACTTTCTGATCTTCATAATTAATGTTCATTATATTAAATTTCGGATCATTTTTGTTTACTAGTTTTTGAGTTTTATCAATAACTGTTAAAGTTTTTAATCCAAGAAAATCAAATTTGACTAGTCCAGCATTTTCAGCTGAATACATATCAAACTGTGTTGATGGCAAAAGTAAGTCTGCTGAATTATCTTTATATAATGGGACTGTTTGTGTTAATTTTTTATCAGCAATAACTACACCAGCCGCATGAGTTGCTACATTTCTATTAAGACCTTCTAATTTTAATGATAATTTAACAAGTCTATCAACTCTTTTGTCTTCATTGATTAGTTTTTGTAATCTTGGTTCAACATTTATACATTCTTGTAAATTCATAGGTCTTGAAGGATCAAATGGTATCATTTTACAAATGTTATCTACAAAACCATAAGGCAAGCCTAGCACACGACCAACATCTCTTATAACCATTCTTGCTTTAAGTTTGCCAAAAGTAATAATGTGGGCAACACTATTTTTATATTTAGCTGTAAGATATTCAAATACTAAATCTCTTTTTTCCTCACAAAAATCTATATCAAAATCAGGCATAGAGACCCTATCAGGATTTAAAAATCTTTCAAAAATAAGATTGAATTTAATTGGATCAATATCTGTAATAGATAAACACCAGGCTACCAAAGAACCGGCACCTGATCCTCTTCCTGGTCCTACAGGAATTTTATTTTTTTTAGCCCATTTAATATAATCTGAAACTATTAAAAAATATCCTGAATAGTTCATTTCTTGAATTATTTTAATTTCATGATCTAATCTTTGTTTATACAAATTATAATTTGTGTTTTTTTTAAAATTACTTTCACTTTCATTAAATATATTTAAAAATCTATCCTTAAGACCTTCATAAGTTTCATTTTTTAATAATTCATCAGTATTTTGATCTTTAGAAGATATATTTGGTAATATAGGTTTTGATGTTAATGGTCTATAAGAACATCTGTAAGGTAAATTAAAATTATTTTCCAAAGCTTCTGGCAAGTCTTTAAAAAGTTCAATCATTTCTTCAGAAGACTTAAAATAATGTTGGTTTGATAATTTTAGTCTATTATTGTCATTGACATAAGTTTTTTGACCAATACACATAAGTGCATCATGAGCTTCATGCATTGATTTATCTAAATAGTATGTTTCATTTGATGCAATAATTGGTAAATTAAATTTTTTTGAAATATTTAAATTAAAATTTTCAAATTCTTTTTCATTTATGTCGTTATGTCTTTGTATCTCAATATAAATATTATCTTTAAAAGATTTTGATAATTTACTGATTACTTCATCAACTTCTTGAAATAATCCTTTGTTAAAAAGATCTCCTATTAAACATTTTACTGATCCTGTTAATACGATTATACCAGATGATTTATTTAATAAATCTTCAATATTACAATGAGGTACTGTAGTATCTGAATTATCTAAATAAGATTTTGATGAAAGTTCTATAATATTTTTATATCCAATACTATTTTTTGCTATAATAGGGATAAAACCTGTAAAATTTTTAAATTTAAATAATATTTGCGTTCCTATAATTGGTTGAGTTCCAACCGAAGCTAAATTTTCAGAAAACTCTAACGCACCAGATAAATTAAATGTGTCAGATAAACCCAAAGATTTAATTTTATTTTTTTTACAATAATCTTTTAATTGATCTATTTTAATAGCGCCTTCACAAATAGAATATTGAGTGTGAATTTTAAAATGGTTAAATGATTTATTAATTGATTCTTTCATTAATGATTTTCATTTTACCACCAATCATTTCTATTTTACAATCAGCCATATTAGCAAAAAATCTATTGTGGGTTGCAAAAATTATAATTCTTTTTTTATTTTTAAGATTAAATAAAATTTCAAATATTTTTTTTGCATTATCAAAATCAAGGCTTCCAGTTGGTTCGTCCGCTAATATGATTTCTGGCTGATTTATCAAAGCTCTTGCTATTGCTATTCTTTGATTTTCACCTCCTGAAAGTTCTGATGGATAATGGTTTAACCTTGATGTAAGTCCAATATTTTTTATAATTTTTTTAGCTGAATTAACAGAAAGTTTTTTATTTTTTGTTAGTAGTAAATTAGGCAAATATACATTCTCTAATGCAGAAAAATCATTCAAAAGATTTTTATCCTGATAAATAATTCCAATATTTTTTGCTCTAATAATATCATTTTCAATTTTATTTTTAAAATTTATCTTAATTTGATTAATTTCAATAGATCCAGATGAGGGAGTATCTATTAATGATAGTAAATTTAATAATGTAGATTTTCCAGATCCAGAAGGTCCAACTATTGAATAAATTTTTCCAGATTCAAAATTGAATGAGATATCATCTAATACTTTAATCAACTTATTTTTATCATATTTTTTATTTATATTTTTTATTTTAATAAAATTATTCATATTTTAGTGTTTTAACAGTATCTAAAGATGAAGCTTTAGCCGCTGGATAAATAGATACAATTATAGTTGTTATTATTGAGCAAAAGGCTATTAAAATTATTGATTTTGGGTCTATTTCAGAAGGCATTGAATTAAGAAAATATATTTCTTCAGGAAATAATGAAACATCAAAAGTATTTGAGATGAACTGCCTTATATTTTCTACGTAATATGAAAATAAAGTTCCTATAATTATACCAAAGATTGTTGCGCTTGTTCCAATAATAAAACCTATTAAAAAGAAAATTTTTTTTATAGAGCTGTTTGTAACGCCTAAAGATTTTAAAATACCAATGTCCCTTGTTTTATTTTTTACTAGGATTGTTAAACCTGAAATAATGTTAAATGCAGCAACAATAATTATCAAAGATAAAATAATGAACATAACGTTTCTTTCCACTTTTAAAGCTGAAAATAATGATTCATTTAAATCAGCCCATGTATAAACATATTCATTTTGATGGATAGAAGATAATTCAATTTTATATTTATTTATATTCTTTGGATTATTAAAATAATATTCTATAAAACGTAAATTTGAATTTTTTTCAAAGAAATTTTCTAGAGTATTTAAATTTATATAAGCAATATTTTGATTAAATTCTGCTAATCCGCTATCAAAAATAGAAGTTATTTTAAATGTTTCTTGTTTAGGCAAAGAACCAACGATTGTTTGTATTCCTATTGGAGACATAATTGTAATTTTATCTCCAACTTTAAGGTCCAAATTAAAACTTAATTCTTTACCTATTGAAATGTCATATTCTTCCAATCCTTTTTTGCCGATAAAATCTCCATTTTTTAAAATTTTAAAATTTTTAAAATCCTTATGAAAATAACCTTTTAACAGTACTCCTTTTGTTTTATTTTTATTTAGAATTACCGCTTCTCCATCGTTTGAAAATAATGTTTTTGAAACATTTTTTTTTAGGACATCGTTATTTTTAAATATTTTTGTACTTATTGGCTTATCATAAGTTTGTACAACCGCGTGTGCATTAAAACCTACTATTTTATTAATTAGTTCAGTTCTAAAGCCATTCATTACAGACATAACAATTATAAGAACTGCTACACCTAGTGAAATTCCTATAAATGAAAAAATAGATATAATATTTAAAAAACCATCATTTTTTCTGGTTTTGAGAAATCTTAAAGTTACTTCTTTTTCTAATTGTGAAATCAATTTGATTTAGCTTTACTAATTTGTGATGCTATCTCATCTAAATTTAACTTTTGAGTTTCGCCATCAACTTCTTTAAATTCTAAAAGGTTTCCTTCAGTTTTGTTTCCAATAATTATTTGATATGGAATACCTATAAGGTTAAACTTTTTTATTTTTGCTGAAATATTTTCATCAGTATCATCTATAATAGCATCAATATTTTTTGTTTTTAAATAATCAAAAATTTTATTTGATTTATCCAAATTTGATGTATCGTTTTTACTTATCATTGGGATAATGGCACAATCAAAAGGTGATACTGATATTGGCCATTTCATAATTCCATCATTATCGTTATATTTTGCTTCAATTATGGCACCAACAAGCCTTGAAACACCTATCCCGTAAGAGCCCATTTTAACAAACTCTTTTTTACCATTAAAGTCTACAGTTGCATTCATAGGTTTTGAATACTTGTCTCCAAAATAAAAAATATGCCCAACTTCAATCCCTTTTGTCTGTAATCTAAATTCTTCAGGAACAGAATTTTCAAATTTTTCTTTGTTAAATTTTTCATCAGTTACAGAATAAAATTTTTCATATGCATTTCTTAAATCATTCAAAGAAGATTTTTTGAGGATGGTAGATGAGCTGTCAACTTCAAATATTCTTTTATCAGTATAAATCTTACTTTCTCCTGTATCAGCTAATATGATAAATTCATGAGAAAGGTTTCCACCTATTGGTCCAGTTTCCGCAGCCATAGGAATTGCTGACAAGTTTAATCTTTTAAAAGTTTTTAAATATGAAAGAAAAAATTTATTATATGAAAAAAAAGCATCATCATCAGTAAGATCAAACGAATAGGCATCTTTCATATAAAATTCTCTACATCTCATTATTCCAAATCTGGGCCTCAATTCATCTCTAAATTTCCATTGAATATGATATAATAATTGTGGTAACGATTTATATGATTTTATGCTTGATCTAAATATTTCTGTAACTAACTCTTCATTTGTGGGTCCATAAAGCATTTCTCTATCTTGTCTATCTTTAATTCTTAACATTTCTTCACCATAATCTTCGTATCTTCCACTTTCTTTCCAGATTTCACTTGACTGAATAGTTGGCATCAATATTTCTTGAACACCTACTCTATCTTGTTCTTCTCTAACAATTTGTTCTATTTTTTTCATAACTTTAAAACCTAAAGGTAGCCATGAGTAAATACCTGCTGAGGATTGTTTGATCATTCCGATTCTTAACATCAGTTGATGTGATTTAATTTTAGCCTCTGTTGGATTATTTTTTAATATTGGAATAAATGATTTTGAAAAGTGCATTTTAAGTAGTTATATTCTAACTAAGTTTATATTTGTTATTGGTTTTTTCCCAGTTTTTTCTTTTGTAAATTTTCTGCATGTTATTTTTAAAGCATCTATCATGTTTTCTTCTTGTTTTTTATTATTAAGTGAAAAGGATTTAAGAGTTTTTTCTATCTTTTCCTCAAGACCAAATGAAAATTCTTCTTTTTCATAAATTGGAAGGCCTCTGAAAGTTAAAAGTGGTTTATTGTGAATATTTCCTTTTGAAGTTATTAATATTGTTGCTTCTAGAAATCCATTTGCAGAAATATTTTTTCTTTCTTTTATTGATTGTGCGTCTTCCTCAACAGGTATATTTCCATCTACATAAATTTTACCATTTGGTGCTTTGTCAAAAATTTCAGGTTTTTCACCTGGAAAAATTCTAATTATATCACCATTTTCAACTTTAACTGGGTATGGTACTTGCATTTCTTTTGCAAAACTTATGTGCTCTAACATGTGTCTATGTTCGCCGTGAACTGGAATCACAGACTTAGGTTTAATCCAATTGTACATATCTCTTAAGTCTTCCCTATTAGGGTGACCTGAAACATGAATAAATTCTGAATCTTCAGAAATAACTTCTACATCCTGTTGAACTAATTCATTATGTAATTTATATAATTTTTTTTCATTACCAGGTATAATTTTAGATGAGAAAATAACAGCATCACCCTTTTCAATAATAACATCTGGGTGTGTATTGTTTGAAATTCTTTTCATAGCACCCATTGGTTCTCCCTGACTTCCTGTACATAAATAAATAATTTTGTTTCTAGGAATATTTTTTGCATCTCTTGCATCTATTGGTTCAATAACATTATTAAGATATCCACATTGTTTTGCCGCCTTATAAATTCTATGCATTGATCTACCAACTAACGATATTTCTCTTCCAGTTTTTTCAGCACAATAAAAAGCCGTTTCCATTCTAGCTACATTAGATGCAAACGATGTAATAATTATTTTTTTTTTTAATCTCTCTACAACTTTTAAAATATTTTTTCTTACATCTAATTCTGAACCAGCTCTACCAGCACTAAAAACATTTGTTGAGTCACAAATCATTGTTAAAACTCCATCATCACCTATTTCCTTAAGTCTTTTAGCATTAATATTTTCTCCAATTAGAGGATCTGGATCACATTTCCAATCCCCTGTATGCAAAATATTTCCTACTGGTGTTTCAATTCTTAGTCCGTTAGGTTCTAAAATTGAATGAGTCAAAGTAACAAATTCAATTTTAAATGGTTTTAGGTTGATGGTGCTATTTAATTCTACAACTTTTAAAAAGCCAGATATGTCAATTTTTTTTTCTTTAAATTTTTCTGTAATTAAAACTGAAGTAAATGGAGTTGCATATATTTTGCATTTAAGTTTTGGCCAAATATGAGCTATTGCACCAATATGATCTTCATGAGCATGGGTTAAAACTATACCAAGCAAATCATCTTTTTTATCAATTATGAAACCTGGGTCTGGATATATTAAATCAACTCCTGGTATTGCGTCATCAGCAAATGTCACTCCAATATCCACAATAATCCATTTTTGATTGTCTGGCTTACCATAGGCGAATAAATTCATATTCATTCCTATTTCGCCTGATCCTCCTAATGGACAAAATATTAGTTCTTCATTCATTTACTTTAAATTTGACGCAACTTTCAAAATTCCGTTTATTGTTAAATTTTTATTTATTTCAGTTTTTCCTTTAATTGAATTTTTAAACAAATGAGCCAAACCACCTGTTAAAATTATTTTAAATGATTTACCAGATTGTTTAATAATCAATTTTATTATGTTGTCAATTAAGCCAACATAACCATGATAAAACCCAGATCTTATTGCTGATTTTGTATTTTTGCCAATTACATTTGATGGTTTTGCTAGATCTATTTTTGGAATTAGAGATGCTTTTTCAATTAAATTTTTTAATGATAGTTCAACACCTGGGGCAAGAATTCCACCTATATAATTATTTTTTATTATAACGTCAAAATTTGTAGCTGTACCAAAATCAACAATTATAAAGTTATTTTTGTTATCAATTACAGAAATAGCATTAGCCAATCTATCTGATCCAATTTGTTTTTTATTAACTTTAATTTTTAGAATTTTTTTTAAATTACATTTCTTAAGTTCTATACACCTTGTTTTTGTTATTTTTTTTATAGAAAATTTAATAAGTTTGAATGACTGAGGAACTACAGAACTAAACACAATTTTTTTTATTTTATTTTCAAATTTTTTTATGAAGAATAAATTTTTATATACAATTTTTCTATTTAGATTTTTGGATGGAAGTTTAATTTTTTTTAATAACTTTAAATTTGAACTAAATAAACAAATTTTTATATCAGTGTTCCCTATATCTCCTATTAAATACATATAATTAAATTTTAAAATAATTTATTTTTTTTTCATAATTTTTTTTAATTTCATAAAATAATTTTGATTTATTAACTTTTTTTTTACTATAATTATTTAAGAATGTTGTTTCATATTTAATAATCGCTGGGCTATTAATTATATTAATTCCAATACCTACAACTAAATATTTTTTATTATTCATAAAAATAATTTCTTGTAATATTCCAGAAACTTTTTTTTTATTTATTAAAATATCATTTGGTTTTTTTATACTTATTAAAGAATTGGTAATTTTAGCTATTACATTTTTTACAATCATTATATTTAAATTAATAATTCTATTTAATGATAATTTTTTATTAATTTCAAAAAAAACTGTCATAAATAAATTTCCTTTTTTTGAATACCAAATATTTCCCCTCTGTCCTCTACCTTTTGTTTGTGTTTCTGATAGAATAATTCCTTTTTTTATACCTTTTTTTATAAATCTAATAGCTGTATTGTTGGTGCTACCAACTTTTTTAAAACTAAATTTTTTAAACTTCATTAAATAATGTTTATTTTAGAAACAATTTCAGTAATTCCACTAGGATAAATAAAATATATTAAAATAAACAATGTTGACAGAATTAATGTAAACTTTAAACCAATATTGTGGTTAGTTTCATATTTTTCTTTCTCTGCATCAAAATAAATTATTTTTATTATTCTTAAATAATAAAAGGCAGCTATTACCGTTGATAGCAAGCCTATTATTGCTAAGTAATACATTGATTGTTCAATTACTGACATAAATATATAAAATTTTGCAAAAAAGCCTGCCAACGGTGGGATTCCAGCGAGAGAAAAAAGAATTATCATTAATGAGAATGACAAAATTGGATGATTTTTAGAAAGTCCAGACAAATCTTCAATTTTCTCATAATATTTTTCATTTCTTCGAAGCATAAAAATACAACTAAAAAAAGCGAGGTTCATTACAAGATAAATTGAAATATAAATAATTGAACTTTGTATTCCTTGATTTGTACCAACTGATAAACCGGCTAGTGCATATCCCATGTGACCTATCGAACTGTAAGCTACTAGTCGTTTTAAATTTTTTTGACCAATAGCAGCAACAGCTCCAAAAATCATTGATGCTATTGAAATAAATACCAATATGATTTGCCATTGATCTATTAAATTAATAAATGGAACATATAAAAATCTAATAAAAACAGTTAAAGCTGCAATCTTTGGTAATATTGCAAAAAATATTGTTACTGATGTTGGAGATCCTTCATAAACATCAGGAGCCCACATATGAAAAGGCACAGCAGAAATTTTAAATGCCAAACCAACTAAAATAAATACTATACCAAAAGTTAAACCATAATTATCACTATTAGAATTAAATAAAATTTGGTTAAAATTTGTAGACTCAGCAAATCCATAAATTAATGAACAACCGTAGAGCAGTAATCCAGATGAAAGGGCACTTAGAATAAAATATTTTAAACCAGATTCTGTTGATAACAAATTATCTCTGTTAAAAGATGCCAGAACATATAAAGCTAATGATTGTAGCTCTAAACCCATATAAAAAACAATTAAGTCATTAGAACTTATCATTATCATCATTCCAAGAATTGAACTTAAAATTAAAATAGGATACTCAATTTTATTTATCTTGCTTATTTGAATATATTTTGATGAAGTCAACATTACAAAAATTCCAGAACCAATTAGTAAAAACTTCATAAATGTTGACATTTTGTCAATTACAAAACTGTCTTTAAACATATAAGAGTCAGGAACTGAATTAAAATTGTAAATTAATACTAATAATATTATTAAAGTTATTATTGATAAATTATAAATCAACTTTGAGCTATTTTTTTTAAATACACCTAAAATTAAAAAAAACATAATCGATATTGATATTAATATTTCTGGCAAAATTAATTTTAAATTTTCCATTATTTTATTTTTACAAGATTGCTATCAATATTTGTATTGTACATATTCAAAACGTTCTCAACAGAAATTTCAATTGAATTCATTAAAGGTTCTGGATAAAAACCAAAAAAAATAATAGGCACAACTAGGGAAAACAAAATTATTATTTCAAATTTTTTTAAATCCGATACAGTTTCCAATTTTTTATTTATTATTTTTCCAAAAATTACTCTTTTATATAACCACAACATATAAGCAGCACACAGAATAACCCCAAGACTAGCAATAGTTGCAACTAAAAAGCTTTTCTTAAAAGTTCCCATCAAAATTAAAAATTCTCCAATAAAACCTGTTGTTCCAGGTAATCCGATAGCTCCTAATGTAAATACCATCATCACAATTGCATATTTTGGCATTACTGTTACCAAACCACCATATTCATTAATTAGTCTTGTATGTTGTCTTTCATAAACAACACCAACACATAAAAACAATGCTGCTGATACAAGTCCGTGACTTATCATTTGAAAAATACTTCCTTCTATTCCTTGTTGTGTCATTGTAAAGATACCTAAAGTAACAAAACCCATGTGGGCCACAGAAGAATAAGCAATTAGTTTTTTCATATCATCTTGCATTAAAGCAACTAAAGATGTGTAAACAATTGCTATTAAACTTAAAATATAAACAAGCGGTATAAAATTTTCTGAAGCAATTGGAAATAAACCTAATGAAAATCTTATGAATCCATAACCAGCCATTTTAAGAAGTATAGCAGCTAATAAAACAGATCCAGCGGTAGGTGCTTCAACATGGGCATCTGGTAGCCATGTGTGAACAGGCCACATTGGAGTTTTAACAGCAAAAGAACTAAAAAAAGCAAGCCACAATAAATTCTGATATTTTGCATCGATACCAATTTCATATAATTTTTCAACATCAGTTGTTCCAGAAATCCAATAAATTGAAATAATTGCAATTAACATCAAAACTGAGCCTAAAAGTGTATACAAGAAAAATTTAAATGCTGAATAAACCCTTCTGTCTCCTCCCCAAATTCCAATAATTAGAAACATAGGTATTAAACCTGCTTCAAAAAATAAGTAAAAAACAACTAGATCTAATGAACAAAAAACACCTATCATAAAAGTTTCCATAACTAATATTGCGATTAAAAAATCTTTAAGTCGGTTTTTAATAGTTGCGTTTACTAAAAATATACAAATAGGTGTTATAAAAGTTGTAAGAATTATAAACAAAATTGAAATACCATCAACACCAACCTTATAATTAATAAAACCTGATAACCATTGTCTATTTTCTACAAATTGAAAATCAACAATATTTTTGTCAAATACATACCAAAGATACAAAGATAATAAAAAGTTTGCTAATGAAATAAATAATGCAACATATTTGCTACTTTCATATTTTTTGTCTGATGACTTGGTAAATAAAATAAACATCGCTCCAATAGAAGGGAGCAATATTAGCGATGAAAGCAAAGGAAAATTCATTATTTAAAAATTAATAAAGTTAATAATAATGAAAAACCAATTAACATTACAAATGCATATTGGTATATATATCCACTTTGAAATTTTACAGCTTTGATTGAGAAATTTTTAATTATTTCAGATATTCCATCTGGACCAAATTTATCTATAAAAGAGCTGTCAATTTTTTTCCAGAAAAACCTTCCAATTTTTTTTGAAGGATTAACAAAAATATAATCGTAAATTTCATCAAAGTACCATTTATTTAAGAAAAATTCATATAATGGTTTATTCATGCTTGCAATTACATTTGGTATTTTTTTATTAATTACAAATAAATAAAATGTTAAAGGTATTGATAATACCACCAAAACTGGTGTTAAAAATAGAAACCAATTAGGTGGATGATTTATACTTAGTGGCTCTAAAAATTTAATAGAGTCACCCCAAAATTTATATGAAGTTTCATGTCCAATAAAAAGGTCTTTAAATAATATTCCAGCAAAAATAGCTCCTATGGCTAATATGATTAATGGCACAATCATTATTAATGGTGACTCATGTATTTCTTCTGATGTAATATTAGAATTATTATAATTGCCATGAAATGTTTTAAAAATAAGACGCCAAGAATAAATAGAAGTTAATAGAGCAGTAAAAACCCCAGCATATGCTGCAAACATACCAATTTTATTTCCGCTTAAGTATGCAAATTCTATTATTGCATCTTTTGAATAAAAGCCAGAAAGAAATGGAAATCCTGTTAATGCTAAGGTACCAATAATCATTAAAGCATAGGTATAGGGCAACTTATTTTTTATACCTCCCATTTTATTTATATCTTGTTCATCTTTAAATGAATGTATTACCGATCCTGATCCTAAAAATAATAAAGCTTTAAAAAATGCATGAGTAAATAAATGAAACATAGCTACACTATAAGCTCCAACACCGGCTGCAAAAAACATATAGCCCAGTTGACTACATGTAGAATAAGCAATAATTTTTTTTATATCTGTTTGAACTAGAGCTACAGTGGCGGCGAAGAAGGCTGTAATTGCTCCTACAATTGTGATTATAAATAATGCCAGTTCTGAATATTCATAAATTGGAGAACATCTAACAACTAAAAAAACACCAGCTGTTACCATAGTGGCCGCATGAATTAGAGCAGAAACAGGCGTTGGTCCTTCCATAGCATCAGGTAACCATGTATGTAGAAAAAGTTGTGCAGATTTACCCATTGCTCCTATGAATAAAAGCAAACAAATTAAGTCAACAGCATTAAATTTCAAACCTAAATAATTTAATTTATCATCTAAAATACTTGGTACATTTGGGAATACTTCATCATAATTAACTGAACCAAAAATATAAAAAATTAAGAAGATGCCTAAAGCAAAACCAAAATCACCAACTCTATTTACAACAAAAGCTTTTATTGCTGCCTTATTTGCGCTTTCTTTTTTATACCAAAATCCAATTAAAAAATAAGAACATAAACCAACGCCTTCCCAACCAAAAAATAGTTGAATAAAATTATCAGAAGTTACAAGCGTTAACATTGCGAAAGTAAATAATGATAGATAGGCCATAAATCTTGGTTTATGCGGATCGTGAGACATGTATCCTATTGAGTAAATATGTACTAAAGCAGAAACTAAATTCACAACAACCAGCATTACTGCTGAGAGAGCATCAATATTTATAGACCAATTAACATTTAAAGTTCCTGAGTTTATCCATGAAGCAATAATTAGATTGTTTGAATAACCTTCATTTAAAACCTTATAAAAAATTAAGAATGATAAAAGAGCAGAAATTGAAACAAACAAACTTGTAATTATTTCTGAAAATCTCTCACTAAAAAACTTGCCAAAGAAACCTGCTATTATTGATGCTAATAAAGGTAAAAATAATATAAAATATTCCATATTATCCTTTTAATTTACCTATTTCTTCGACTCTTATTGTTCCAGAATTTCTAAAATAAACTACAATTATTGCCAACCCTATAGCTGCTTCGGCAGCTGCTACTGTTAAAATAAATAATGTAAATATTTGTCCACTTAAATCATTTATAAAAATTGAGAAAGATACAAGATTTATATTTACGGCTAATAGAATTAATTCAATACTCATTAATATAACAATCACATTTTTTCTATTTAAAAATATTCCAACTACACCGATAGTAAAAATTATTGCAGCAAGTACAAGATAGTGTCCTAATCCTACACTAAACATCTATTTTAACTCCTTTTCCGCTATCAACATCAACTAAATCTACACCTTCATTTCTTTCTCTTGAAATTTGTTTTATGTAGCTCTGCCTTTTTAATCCTGATCTTTGCCTAAAAGTCAAAACAATAGCACCAATCATTGCTACCAAAAGTATCATTCCAGATATTTGAAATATATGAATGTAATCTGTATAAATTACATTTCCAATTGATTGGGTGTTTGTAATTTGATTTGAAATATTTATTGAAATAGAGTCTAGTAAGTCTGGTTTGTATTTCCATCCTCCAATTACGATTATTAATTCAAAAAAAATTATTAAACTTACTAATAATCCGATAGGTATATGTGATCCACTAACTCTTGAACTAAACCATCCCGCTCTTTGTTGGGCAACATTTAACATCATTACAACAAATAAAAATAGTACAGCTACCGCACCTACATAAACTATTAGCATAATCATACCAAGAAATTCTGCACCTATCATGATAAACAAACATGAAATACTTATGAAATCTAAAATTAAAAAAAAAACAGAATGCACAGTATTTTTAGATACTGTAACCATTACAGCTGAAACAATAGCTATAAAGGAAAAAATATAAAAAAATATTGCATGAAATAACATTTTTCTATCTGTGAGAATTGTCTGCTTTAATATTTGCTGCTAACACATTTTCCCATCTATCTCCATTTTCTAATAATTTTTCTTTATTGTAATAAAGTTCTTCTCTATTTTCTGTAGCAAATTCAAAATTTGGTCCTTGAACTATTGCATCTACAGGGCATGATTCTTCACATAAACCGCAATATATACATTTTAACATATCAATATCATATCTTGTGGTTTTTCGACTTCCGTCTTTTCTTTCACTTGACTCAATTGTTATTGCTTGTGCGGGACAAACTGCCTCACATAATTTACAAGCTATACACCTTTCCTCACCATTTGGGTATCTTCTGAGAGCATGTTCTCCTCTAGCTCTTGGACTTAGAGATCCTTTCTCAAAAGGATAATTTATAGTTTTTTTTTGCTTAAAAGTTTCTTTAATAGCTATCGACAATCCACTTAAGAAATCAATCATTAAAACAGTTTTTAAAAATCTTGATAATTTCATTTTAATTTGTTGGTAATAAATTAAAGTATAATAAAAAACTAGCAGTTAAAACTACATACAATAAAGAAAAAGGAAGAAAAATTTTCCAACCTAATCTCATTAATTGATCATATCTATATCTTGGTACGGTAGCTTTAACTAGAGCAAATAAGATAAATAAAAATAAAATTTTTATTATCAACCAAATAGGGCCTGGTATCATATTGAAAGGAAAAAAATCGATTGGTGATAGCCAACCACCCAAAAATAATATTGATCCCATAGCGCACATTAGTAATATGTTTGCATATTCCCCTAACCAAAACATTGCATACATCATTCCAGAATATTCCGTTTGATATCCAGCTACTAATTCTGCTTCAGCTTCTGGTAAATCAAAAGGTGGTCTATTAGTTTCAGCTAAAGCAGATATAAAAAATATTACAAACATAGGAAATAATGGTATTACAAACCATATATTCTTTTGTGCTAAGACAATGTCAGTTAAATTAAGAGACCCAACGCAAAGCAAAACATTAATAATTATTACACCTATCGAAACTTCATATGAAACCATTTGAGCAGCTGATCTTATTGCCCCTAGAAATGGATATTTTGAGTTTGATGCCCAGCCGCCCATTATAATTCCGTATACACCCAATGATGATACAGCAAACAAATATAATATTCCTACATTTATGTCAGCTAATACAAAATTTTCACTAAATGGAATTACTGCCCAAGATATTAAAGCCAATGTCATTGTTACTATTGGAGCTAATATAAAAACAGCTTTATTTGCACTAGCTGGAACTATTATTTCCTTAAAAATATACTTTAGGGCATCTGCTAACGATTGAAACAAACCAAAAGGACCCACTACATTAGGCCCCCTTCTCTTTTGCACAAATGCCCAAACTCTTCTGTCAAGCCAAACAATCATAGCAACTGATACTAAAACAGGAACAAGTAAAAATAATATTTTATATATTTCAGAAAAAAGTAAATTTATAAAATCAATCATTACCCCTCTGTTCCAGTTTTGTTATAATTTAATTTAATATTTTTACATTCAGTCATTGTTTTTGATGCTCTTGCAATGGCATTTGAATGATAATAATCAATATCTTGAATAACTATTTTTTCATCAAAATATTTGTAATCAGATAGTTTAAAAGAATTATTATTTTTATTTATTTTTAAATAGTTAAACATTGAGCTTATCAACTCATCTTTATTTAAATACAATTTATTCCTTTTTAAATTAGCTGATAAATCGTTTATAATGGACCAGTCTTCCATCGCCTCACCAGGAGGATATGAAGCCTTATAAGCTTTTTGAATATTTCCTTCTAAATTTGTAAAGTATCCATCTTGTTCTGTATAAGCCGATCCAGGCAATATGATATCTGCCATTTCAGCGCCTCTGTCTCCATGACTACCTATATATACGATAAACTCTTTTTTTTTATTAAACTTTAAATCATCCTGGCCAAATAAAAAAATTATTTCAAATTTATTTTCTTTAATTTTATCAAGTACTATATTTCTTCCACTTTCGGAAGATAGTATTCCTAAATCGTAAGAACCGACTGTTGATGCATTATTTGACAAAATGTTGAGGGAATTCCATTCATTATTTATTTTATTTTTTGAAATTAAAAATTTTTTTAATTCCTCATATATATATTCTCCTGATTTAATTTTTAAAACAGATTGACCAATTATTATTAAAGGTCTTTTTGAGTTAATAATTTTTTCTGCCAATTCATTTTTGTTGTTTATAATTTCTTGAATTATATTAGTTTTATTATCAATAACTTTATAAGGATAAGTTAGGTCACCAATATTACCTAATGAAAAAATTTCTGTTTTATTTTTAACATAATTTTTTCTTATTCTTGTATTTAATATAGTTGCTTCATATCTTGGATTTGCGCCAATTAACACAATCAAATCACTATCTTCGATTCCTTGAATTTTAGAATTAAAAATATAATTAGATCTATCGCTAAAATTTACATAATAATTCTCTGACCTTGAATCAAGGTTTTTGGATTTAATAGTTTTGTCAAAAAATTCTTTTGCAATAAATGAAGTTTCCATGTTTGTCATATCACCTAAAAGTCCTGCGATTTTATCAGAGGACGTTTTGGAAACTTTATCAAAAATTACTTTATGAGCTTCATCCCAATAAATTTTTTCGAATTTATTATCTTTCTTTATAAATGGATTGTCTAATCTTTGATTTTTAAGTCCATCACATGCATAACGTGTTTTATCTGATATCCACTCTTCATTAATTTCTTCGTTAATTCTTGGAAGAATTCTTTTTACCTCCCATTCATATGTATCTACTCTAATATTTGAACCAACAGCGTCCATTACATCAATAGTTTCGGTTTTTTTAAGCTCCCAAGGTCTTGCCTCAAACACATAGGGTTTTGAAGTTAATGCACCAACTGGACATAAATCAATTACATTTGCTGACATCTCAGACTTCATTGATTTTTCTAAATATGTAGTGATTTCCATATTCTCACCTCTACCGATTGCGCCTAGTTCTGGAACTCCAGCAACTTCTGTTGCAAATCTAATACATCTGGTACAATGTATACATCTTGTCATCTGTGTCTTAATTAAAGGTCCCATGTACTTTTCTGGAACATATCTTTTGTTTTCTTTAAATCGAGATTTATCTATTCCATAAAACATAGATTGATCTTGTAGATCACATTCTCCACCTTGATCACACACAGGGCAATCTAATGGGTGGTTTGCTAGTAAAAATTCCATTACTCCTTTTCTAGACTTTTCTACTTTTTCAGTGTTTGTCTTAATAACCATTCCATCTGCAGCTGGCATAGCACATGACGCTACTGGTTTAGGAGATTTTTCCATCTCAACTAAACACATTCTACAATTTCCAGCTATTGAAAGTTTTTCATGATAACAAAATCTTGGAATTTCAGCACCAGCTTGTTCACAAGCTTGTAGAATTGTAAGACCCTCTTCAACTTCAATATCTATATCATTAACTTTTAACTTCAGCATTTTCCTTTTCTAATAAATGTTGATCTACCAAATATGGAACATCTTTTTGTTTTTTAACAATTGGGTCAAATTTATTTCTTTCTAATATTTCATCCTTAAAGTGTCTTATTAAGCCTTGTACAGGCCATGCAGAACCCTCACCGAATGCACAAATAGTATGACCTTCTATTTGTTTTGTTACATCCATTAACATATCTACTTCATCTGATGTTGCTTCGCCAACTGCCATTCTTTCAAGCATTCTCCACATCCATCCAGAACCTTCTCTGCAAGGAGTACATTGTCCGCAACTTTCATGCTTGTAAAATCTAGCTATTCGAGCCATACATTTTATAATATCCTGATCATTATTTATAACAACTATTCCTGCGGTACCTAAACCAGTTTTATTTTCTATACACTCATCAAAATCCATTTTTATATTATCGCAAATATGTTTGGGTAGCATTGGCATCGAAGATCCACCTGGAATTACAGCTTTTAAATTATCCCATCCACCAATTACACCTCCAGCATGATTTTCAATAAGTTCTTTTAATGGAACGCCCATTTCTTCTTCAACATTACAAGGGTTATTAACATTTCCTGATATACAGTAAATTTTTGTTCCAGTATTTTTTTCCCTTCCTAATGAAGAAAACCATTTGGCCCCTCTTCGTAGAATTGTTGGTACGGCTGCAATTGTTTCAACATTATTTATAATTGTTGGACAACCATAAAGTCCAATTAATGCAGGAAAAGGTGGTTTTAACCTAGGTTGTCCTTTTTTTCCTTCCAAACTTTCTAACAAAGCTGTTTCTTCACCACAAATATATGCTCCCGCACCATAGTGTATATAAATATCTAAATCCCAACCTGTACCAGAGGAATTTTTGCCAATTAAATTTTTTTCATAAGCTTCATCAATTGCAGTTTGTAGTTTTTTACCTTCGTTAAAATATTCTCCTCTTATATAAATGTAACATTTATGAGCGTTAACAGCATAGGAGGCAATTAAACATCCTTCAATTAATTTATGAGGTTCAAATCTAAGTATATCACGATCTTTACAAGTTCCAGGTTCAGACTCATCGGCATTTATAACCAGATAATGTGGTCTTGTGCCAACCTCTTTAGGTGCAAATGACCATTTCAATCCAGTTGGAAAACCGGCCCCACCTCTGCCTCTTAATTCAGATAACTTAATTTCACTAATTATCCAATCTCTTCCTTTTTCACAAATCTCTTTAGTATTTTTCCAATCACCTCTTAATATAGACGAATCCAAATCTGAACCATTATCGTTATATAAATTTTGAAAAATTCTATCTTCGTCTCTAAGCATTTTTATTTCCTAACAATGTTTTTCTTATATTTTCAGGTTCAGTATTTAGTCTTCCTCTGTAAGAACCTGGTTTTGGATTTTCATCTTGTTTTATTTGATCAATTATTTTTTCTAATTTTGTAGCATCTAGGTCTTCAAAATAGTCGTCATTTATTTGTATCATTGGTGCATTTACACATGCACCTAAACATTCAACTTCAATCCAAGATAATTTTTTATCTTTTGATAATTTACTTTCTTCTTTTGAAATTTTTTTTTTACAAATATCTACCAAATCATAAGCGCCTCTCAGCATGCAAGGTGTTGTTGTACAAACTTGAAAAAAATATTTTCCTACAGGTGCTAAATTATACATTGAATAGAAGGTGGCCACTTCATAAACTTTTATGTAAGGCATATCTAAAAATTTAGCTATGTATTTCATGGCTATTAAAGGTATCCAATTATCGTTCTGTTTTTGAGCTATATATAATAATGCCATTACTGCGCTTTGCTGCTTGCCTTTGGGATAATTTCCAACAATTTTATCGGCAATTTCTTGATTTTTTTGATTAAATTTAAAATTTTCTGGCTGCTCTTTTGATATTTTTTTTATACTCATCTATCTACCTCACCAAAAACTATATCCATTGATCCAAGAACTGCAGGCACATCTGCAAGCATGTGACCTTTGATTAAGTAATCCATGGCTTGTAAATGAGAAAATCCTGGAGCTCTTATTTTACATTTATAAGGTTTGCTTGATCCATCTGAAATTAAATAAACACCAAACTCACCTTTTGGAGCTTCTACAGCGGTATAAATTTCGTCATCATTTACTCTATATCCTTCAGTAAATAATTTGAAATGATGAATTAATGCTTCCATTGATTGTTTAATATCCTTTTTAGATGGTGGTGAAATTTTACCATCATCAGTTTTAACTGGTCCTTTTGGTAAATTTTGTAAACATTGATTAATTATATTTACACTTTCTTTCATTTCTTCAATTCTACATAAATATCTGTCGTAACAATCACCATTTTTACCTATTGGTATTTTAAAATCTAAATTTTCATAACAATCATATGGTTGGCTTTTTCTTAAATCCCAAGCCACACCCGAACCTCTTAACATCACCCCAGAAAAAGAATAGTCTAGAGCATCCTGTTTAGATACAATTCCAATATCTACATTTCTCTGCTTAAAAATTCTATTATCTGTCAGTAAAGTTTCTAGATCGTTTATAATTTTAGGAAACTTATTACAAAACGCTCCAATTTCATTTTCTAGTCCAGTTGGCAAGTCTTTATGAACTCCTCCGGCTCTAAAGTAATTAGCATGAAGTCTGGAACCAGAAACTTTTTCATAAAATCCCATTAATGTTTCTCTTTCTTCAAACCCCCATAAAGTTGGGGTTAAAGCTCCTACATCCATAGCTTGGGTTGTTATATTTAGTAAATGACTAAGTATTCTTCCAATTTCACAAAACATAACTCTTATATATTGGGCTCTAATAGGTACATTTATTTTAAGAATTTTTTCAATTGCTAATGCGAAAGCATGTTCTTGGTTCATTGGAGCTACATAATCAAGTCTATCAAAATATGGTACTGCTTGCATATATGTTTTGTTTTCTATAAGTTTTTCTGTTCCTCTATGAAGCAATCCAATATGAGGATCTGCTTTTTCCACAACCTCACCGTCAAGCTCAAGTATTAATCTAAGCACTCCATGAGCCGCAGGATGTTGAGGTCCAAAATTAAGATTCAACGTTTTTTTTTCTTTTTTCATTATTCTTTTGTTTGATCTTTAATATACTTTGTGCCTTCCCATGGACTCTCATAGTCAAAATTTCTATAATTTTGTTCTAGTTTTACAGGCTCTTGGACTACTTTTTTTACAGTTTCATCAAATCTAACTTCATGGTGTCCGGTTAAAGGAAAATCTTTTCTTAAAGGATGACCTTTAAAACCATAGTCAGTCAGTATTCTTCTTAAATCAGGATGGTCTTTAAATTCAATGCCATACATATCGAATATTTCTCTCTCCATCCAATTTGCTGAAGGAAATATGTCTGTTATAGAGGAAACAATATCATTTTCTTTAATAAAACAATCAATTAATATTCTTTTGTTGTTTTCATGACTCAATAGCAAATAGACTAATTTAAATCTCCTTTCTTTTTCTGGGTAATCTACAGCAGTAATTTCAATTAATTGTTTGAAATTAATTTCAGCATTTGTTTTTAAAAAAAAAATGACTTCCTTTAAATCATTTTCATCAATATTAATATATAAATGCTCATGTTTAATTTTAGAGCTATTTATTTTTGTTGTTAATTCAGAATTAATTATTTTCTCAAGATCCTCTATTTTTTTCATATTTATCTTTCTAAAGAACCTTTATTTCTTATTTTTTTTTGCAATTGCATTATTCCATATAATAATGCCTCAGCTGAAGGTGGACAACCTGGAACGTAAACATCAACTGGGACTATTCTATCACAGCCTCTTACTACAGAATAAGAATAATGATAATAGCCTCCTCCATTAGCACAACTACCCATTGATATTACATATCTAGGTTCTGGCATTTGATCATAAACTTTTCGGAGTGCTGGTGCCATTTTATTTGTTAAAGTTCCAGCAACGATCATCACATCTGACTGTCTGGGTGATGCTCTTGGAGCGGCACCAAATCTTTCTAAATCATATCTTGGCATTGAAGTTTGCATCATTTCAACTGCACAACAAGCCAATCCGAAAGTCATCCAATGCAAAGATCCAGTTCTAGACCAATTAATTAAATTATCTAAAGAAGTTGTAATAAATCCGTTATCACTAAAGTCTTTAGCAAGTTGTTTAAATTCCTCAGGAATTTTTTCAGTTTTATCTTCAAAATTCATTTTATTCCCAGTCTAAAGCTCCTTTTTTCCATTCATAAATAAAACCTATGGTTAAAATGAAAAGAAAAATCATCATTGATATATATCCAAACAAACCAATTTGACCGAGACTAATAGCCCAAGGAAATAAAAATGCGATTTCCAAATCAAATATTATAAATAAAATTGCAACCAAATAAAATCTAACATCAAACTCCATTCTTGAATCATTAAAAGGTTCAAATCCGCATTCATATGCTGAAAGTTTTTCTGGATCAGGATTTTTTGGAGATGCTAGATAATTAATTGCTACGAAAGCCATACTAAGCCCTAAAGCTATTATTAAAAATAGAATTATTGATAAATAATCTTTTAAAAATTCCGCAAGCATTTTGAATCTATGTAACAACTATTATATCAACTAAAAGTGTAGATATGTCACATTTTTATCCCTTGTTTTATTGAAAATTTGATGGCGGGAGTGAAGGGACTCGAACCCTCGGCCCCGTGCGTGACAGGCACGTGCTCTAACCAACTGAGCTACACCCCCCCAGATTTTGGTGGGCAGTAAAGGACTCGAACCTTTGACCCCCTCGGTGTAAACGAGATGCTCTACCAACTGAGCTAACCGCCC
>MDSW01069768.1_pt1 | contig 22553 bp, 21 predicted proteins | sample 811171 | NCBI WGS metagenome assembly MDSW01 (sample SAMN05326641, study PRJNA326480) | marine metagenome | isolation source: seawater | place: Atlantic Ocean: North West | collected 2012 | reverse complement strand
CATATTTAATGCTTATAAAATTTTTGATTTAATATAAAGTCTACTTATAGTTGAAGTTTAAGGTGCGTCAATTGATAAGTACAATATTATGCTAATTATACTACTTTAAAATAATGGGATCAGTAGTTCAGTTAAAAAACCGAATAAATAATTCATATTCAGAACTGAAAGACTCAGTGGATGATAAGCTGATTTTGGTTGAAGAGAAAATTAAGACAAAACTTTCTAGCAAAGTACCATTAGTAGAGGAAATGACTAAATATCATTTTAGAACAGGTGGTAAAAGACTGAGAGCCCTTCTAACTCTTGGGTCAGCCAAACTTTGCGGATATTCAAAGGGTGGTCGGGATATAAATTTAGCAGCATGTATAGAATTAATTCACGCAGCTACATTAATGCATGACGATGTTATAGATAAAGGAGAAATAAGAAGAGGAAAAAAAACATTAAATAATATTTGGGGAAACCAGTCTTCCATATTGGTTGGGGATTACCTTTTAAGCAGATGCTTTGAAATGATGGTGGAAGATGGAAATTTAGAAGTTTTAAAACTTTTATCATCTACCTCTGCTGAAATTTCTCAAGGTGAAATTTTGCAACTCCAACATAAAAATGAGGTTGATATGTTGGAAGAAACTTATTTAAAAATTATATCTGCAAAAACTGCCTCACTATTTGCATCAGCAACAAAAGTTGGCTCTATATTGGCAAATCAAGAAAATAAAATTAAAGAAGCACTAGAGTTCTATGGAAAAAATCTTGGCTTAACTTTCCAAATTGCTGACGACACCTTAGATTATAACTCAGAACTAAAAATTTTTGGAAAAGAAATTGGTAATGATTTTTATGAAGGAAAAATAACTTTACCTATTATTTTACTTTATCAAAAAGCTAATTTTGAAGAAAAAATAGAAATTAAAAAATTTTTTGAGGCAAATCAAAGATCAGATGTTGATTTAAAAAAAGTTTTATCTTTAATAAAAAAATATAATATTATTAATGATTGTTATCAAAAAGCAAAACACTTTATCAGTTTAGCTTCAAATTCATTAAGTATATTTAAAGACTCTAAAGAAAAAAATATTTTTTTAGGTTTAACTTCCTTCAGTTTAGAAAGAACTTTTTAAGGATTTAATAATACTTTATTCCACTCATCGTTTTCATTTTTAAAATATTTTAGTCTTTGATGAATTCTATCTTCTCCATCTAACCAAAATTCGATCTCAGCAGGTTTTAAATTCCACCCCGACCAATGAATTGGCCTTGGCACATTATTTTCATTTGGATATTTTTCTTTATATCTTTCAATTGATTTAAACAATTCTTCTCTATTTTTTAAAATTTTACTTTGATTAGAAGCCCAGGCTCCAATCCTACTTCCATATTTTCTAGTTTTATAATATTCATCAGCTTCTCTATCAGATACTTTAGAAATCCTTCCCATGATCCTTATCTGTCTTAATAAACTTTTCCAATGAAAACACATTGAAGCATTAGGGTTTGATTTTATGTCATCACTTTTCTTACTATTTAAATTAGTATAAAATACAAATCCATCATTATTAAAATCCTTTAATAAAACCATTCTTACGGATGGAATGCCTTTTTTATCAGATGTAGCTAATGAAAGTGCATTTGGATCATTTATTTCAGTTTTTTTTGCTTCTTTAAACCATTCAGAGAAGAGTTCTATTGGGTTTTCTAAATCACTAAAGCAATTATCTAGTCCTAAATTATTTTTTTGATTCATAATTTCAACAAAATAACTTATATATTATATTTATGTCTTTTAATACTTTTGGAAAAATATTTCGTTTCACAACTTGGGGGGAATCTCACGGTCCTGCTATAGGATGTGTGGTTGATGGTTGTCCTCCTAATATAAGCATAAACGAGACTGATATTCAAATAGAACTCAATAAAAGAAAACCGGGACAGTCAAAATTTACAACTCAAAGAAAAGAGGACGATAAAGTAAATATTTTATCAGGTGTATTTGGTGGCAAAACAACCGGTACTCCAATCTCAATGATTATTTATAACAAAGATGTAAGATCAAGAGACTACGAAACAATTAAAAATAAATTTAGACCAGGACATGCAGATTACACTTATTTTAAAAAATATGGAATTAGGGACTTTAAGGGTGGAGGTAGACAATCAGCAAGAGAAACTGCTTCTAGAGTAGCTGCCGGTGCTATTGCAAAAAAAGTCTTGGAAAATAAAATTGGAAAAAAATATAAAGTTGTTGGAGCTGTAACTCAACTAGGTATACTTGGTTGCGATGAAAAGAATTGGAATGATAAATTTATTTCAAAAAATGCATTTTTTTGTCCAGATAAATCTGTCATAAAAATCTGGGAAAAATACTTATTAAGTATTAGAAAAGCTGGCTCTTCGTGTGGTGCAATAATCCAAGTGAGAGCTTCGGGAGTCCCAATCGGACTGGGTGCCCCTATATACTCAAAACTAGATATGGATCTTGCTTCTGCCATGATGAGTATTAATGCAGTAAAAGGAGTTAATATTGGATCTGGAATGAATGCAGCTCAGTTAACTGGAGAACAAAATTCTGATGAGATTTACAGTAAAGGAAAAAAAACTAGATTTAAATCAAATAATGCTGGAGGTATTCTTGGAGGAATATCATCTGGTCAAGATATAATAATCTCTTTTGCGGTTAAACCAACATCTTCAATACTTGTTACGCGTAGAACTATAGATAAATTTGGAAAAAATACATCTATAAGTGTTAAAGGTAGGCATGACCCTTGCGTTGGAATAAGGGCAGTACCGATTGGAGAGGCCATGATGCATTGTGTAATTTTAGATCATTATTTAATGCATAATGCTCAGTGTAATTCTTAATTAGTTTTTTTTACTATTATTTTTGAATTTAAAGTATCTAAAATTTTGTTTTCAATACTATTTGAGTCTAATCCAGCATTTTTGTACATTAAATCCGGCTTGTCATGTTCAATAAATCTATCTGGTAAGTTCATAGATCTATATTTTAAATTATTATCCATTAAATTTTTATCATTCAGAAATTGAGAAACATGTGAACCAAAACCTCCTATAGACCCTTCTTCAATTGTGATTAATATTTCATGGTCAATTGCCAATTGCCAAATCATATTTTCATCTAAAGGTTTAGCAAACCTCGCATCAAAAATAGTTATATTTATTCCTTTTTTTAAAAGATTGTTATATGCAAGCATACATTCATTCAATCTTGCGCCAAAATTAATTAAAGCAACTTTTTTTCCCTCTTTAATAATTCGACCCTTGCCAATGTCTATTTTTTCATTAATTGAAGGCAAATTAACTCCTATTCCATTGCCTCTTGGGTATCTAAATGCTGAAGGCTGACTATTTATATCAACAGAGGTGTTTATCATCCTTACCAAATCTGCTTCGTCACTAGCTGCCATTACAATAAAATTAGGAAGTGTCGATAGATAGGTTATATCAAAAGATCCAGCATGAGTTGGTCCATCTGCCCCTACTAAACCAGCTCTATCAATAGCAAACCTAACTGGTAAACTTTGTATAGCAACATCGTGAACTACTTGATCATATGCTCTCTGCAAGAATGTTGAGTAAATTGTAGCATACGGTTTAAATCCTTCTGTCGCTAAACCAGCAGCAAAAGTAACTGCATGTTGTTCGGCAATTCCTACATCAAACATCCTAGCCGGAAACTTTTCTCCAAAAATATCCATACCAGTTCCAGATGGCATAGCAGCAGTAATTCCTACAATTTTACTATCTTTTTCCGCATGTTTGACCAGAGTATTTGCAAAAACTTTTGTATAAGAAGGAATGTTTGATTTTGATTTTTCTTGAACACCAGTATTTATATTAAATTTTGAAACTCCATGATATTTGTCTTCTGACTTTTCAGCAAACTCATAACCTTTTCCTTTCTGTGTTTTTATATGTATCATGATTGGACCATTAAAATTTATTTCTTTAGCACTTTTTAAGACTGAAACTAATGAGTCTGTATCGTGGCCATCTATAGGTCCCATATAATAAAAGCCCATAGAATTAAATAAAGTTCCTCCTGTAACAGCTGATCTTAAAAAATCCTCTGCCTTTCCAGCCTGTTTGCTAAATCTTTTTGAAAATGCAGATATAATTAATTTTATAGTCTCTCTAAAACTAAAATATATTTTTCCAGATAAAATTTTTGCTAAATATGATCTCATAGCTCCTACAGGTTTAGCTATTGACATGTCGTTATCATTTAAAACTACAATCATTTTTGTTTTGCTTGCTCCTGCATTATTCATAGCTTCGTAAGCCATGCCAGCACTCATAGCTCCATCTCCAATAACTGCTATAACATTATCAGATTTATTTGAAAGTTTATTTGCGACTGCAATCCCTAGTGCTGATGATATAGATGTTGAGCTATGAGCTGCTCCAAATGGATCGTACTCACTTTCTGATCTTTTAGTAAAACCAGACAAGCCTTTACCTTTTCTAAGTGTTCTTATTCTGTCTTTTCTTCCAGTTAATATTTTATGAGGATAGGATTGATGACCAACATCCCAAATTAATTTATCATTTGGAGTATTAAAAACATAGTGTAAAGCTACAGTCAACTCTACTACTCCTAGACCTGCACCTAAATGACCTCCTGTTTCTGAAACAGCATCAATCATTTCTTGTCTAACTTCATCTGCTAAGTTTTTAAGTTCAAATTGTTTCAATTTTTTTATATCAGACGGGAAGTTAATATTTTTTAAATATTTTTGTTTTATGTTCACTTTTTTCTTTCTAAAATATATTCAACTGTATCTCTAAGATCTTCTGCTTTCTTTCCAAAAACTCTTATTTTTTCAAATATAGTCAATTTTAATTTTTTGCTATATTTAATTGAATTTTTATATCCTAGCAAACTAATTAGTGTAGCTTTACCTTTTTTTAAATCTTTTTTTGTTTTTTTACCAACTTTTCTTGTATTACCTCTATAATCAATAAGATCATCTGTAATTTGAAATAATAGCCCAATATCTGAACCAATTTTATCAAATTTTTTTAAATGATTATATTTTTTACTTAATATAACTGGGGCCATACAACAAAAACTAAAAAGTTTTCCTGTCTTTTTAATTTGCATATCTATAATTTTTTTTAGAGGAACTTTTTTTTTTTCAAAATTCAAATCTAAAAATTGTCCACCAGCTATTCCTGAGTGTCCTGCACATTCTGAAATTAGATTAATTAACTGTATTTTAATCTTATCTTTTTCTTTAAAACTTTTATGGCTTAAAATTTCAAATGCTATAGTAAGAAGTGAATTACCTGCAAGAATTGCCGTAGATTCTCCATATTTTTTGTGAGTAGATAATTTTCCTCTTCTCAAGACATCATTATCCATACATGGAAGGTCATCATGGATCAAAGAATATGCATGTATGCATTCTACTGCTGCCCCAATCTTTATAAGATTTTTATAATTTATATTAAAGATTTTTCCTATATCAACAAGTAGTTTTGATCTAATTTTTTTTCCGCCAGGAAGTAAACCATATTTCATTGGATTAATTAGTTCTGTTTTTTTTTGGATTGTTAAAAATCTATTTAAAAATAAATTAGTATCTTTGGCAATTTTATTTAATTTTTTTTTCATTTTTTATTAAATATTTTACTAATTTTTTCTTTTGTTTTAATAGATATTTCTTTTGATTTGCTTTGAAATTTCTTTTCTATTAAATTATTGAGTTTTATCAATTTTTGATAATCATTTATTGAGTTTGTCAAATTTTTTTCATTTTCTAGATTTTTAATAATATTATTTGCTAATTCTTTTAGCTCATTAAGAGATTTACTTTGAATATCATTTGGCAAATTTTTATCTTTCATATAATAGTTGGTAATATTACATGAAAAAAGATCTTTCAAATATTAAAAAATCTAAATTCTACTTAGATAAAAATGAATGCGTTGGAATTCCTACAGAAACTGTTTATGGACTAGCTGGAAATGCATATTCAGATAAGGCTACTTCCAAAATATTCAAATTAAAAAAAAGACCAAGAAGAAACCCTCTTATTGTTCATTATTTTAGTTTAAAGATGCTTCAAAACGATTGCTATACAAATAATAATTTTTTTAAGCTATACAAAAAGTTTTGTCCTGGCCCAATAACTTTTGTTTTAAAGCTTAAAAAAAATAGCAAAATTTCTAAAAATGTAACAAATAAAAAAAATACCTTGGCTGTTAGATTTCCAAAACACGCCAAAACAAGAAAACTTTTAAAATCTTTAATTTATCCTCTTGCAGCACCAAGTGCAAATATTTCATCTCAAATTAGCCCTGTTTCAAAAAAAGATGTAAAAGATGAATTTGGAAAAAAAATTAAATTTATTTTAGATGGGAATCAATCAAAAATTGGACTAGAATCAACAATAATCAATTTAAAAAATAAACCTCAAATTTTAAGATTGGGTGGTATAGAGATAAGTAAAATAAACAAAGTTCTTGGAATTAAACTTAAGTTTAAAAAAAATAAAAAATTAATTGCACCAGGACAAGATAAAGTCCACTACTCACCAGGAATTCCAATGAGATTAAATATAAAAAAACCGAAATTAAATGAGGCATTATACTGATTAAAAAAAGAAAAATAACTGGTAAAAACTTATTCTATTTAAGTAAAAATAAAAATTTAAAAGAAATAGCAAAAAATCTGTATAAAACTTTACGAATGATAAAAAATAAAAAATATAAAAGTATTGCTGTTGAAAAAATTCCTAATAAAGGACTGGGCGAAACAATTAATGATAGATTGTTGAGAGCTTCAAAATTTTAATGGAAAATTCATTAGAAGTTATAAATTTATCAAAATCTTATGATTCAAAAGTAGCAGTTAAAAAAATAGATTTTAAAATAAAACATAACGAAATAATAGGATTGCTAGGTCCTAATGGCTGTGGAAAAACAACAACCATAGGCATGATACTTGGTTTATTGAAACCAACAACAGGTGAGATATTTATTAATGGAATGAAAATTGAAGAAAATAGAATAAATATTTTACAAAAAATAAATTTTATATCACCTTACATTGAGTTGCCCAAAAAATTAACTGTAAAACAAAATCTAACTGTTTATGCAAAATTATATAGTGTAAAAAATATAAATAATAGAATTGAATATCTTGCGGAAAAGTTAAGATTAGAAAGTTTTTTAAATAGAGTAACAGGAGAATTATCTTCAGGTCAAAAAAATAGAGTTAGCTTAGCAAAAGCTTTAATTAATGATCCTAGTTTGCTATTATTAGATGAGCCTACAGCTTCTCTAGATCCAGAAATTGGAGATTTTGTAAGAACTTTTTTAGAAGATTATAAAAAAGAAAAAAAAATATCTTTTTTATTAGCTTCACATAATATGAATGAAGTTACAAGGTTGTGCTCTTCTATATTAATGATGAAAGAAGGTACAATTATCGATAGAGGTAAACCACAAGATCTAATAAAAAAACATGGAAGAAAAAATTTAGAGGAAGTTTTTTTAAAACTTACAAGGGGTAAAAATGAATTTTAGTAGAATTTATGGTCTTTTTTTAAGACATTTTTTTTTAATAACAAGATCTTTCCCAAGAATTCTCGATTTAATATATTGGCCCTCAATTCAAATAACATTATGGGGATTTATTTCCAATTTTTTTGCAACTCATAGCACTTATTACAATAATGCTGTTGGTGTAATATTAACTTGTGCAATTCTATATGATTTTTTATTTAGAACTAGCATCGGTTTTAATATGCTTTTTTTAGAAGAAATTTGGAGTAGGAATTTTACTAATCTATTTATTGCTCCAATGAAAATAAGTGAAATAATTTTATCTTTAATTTTTACTGCATTAATAAGAGCTCTGATTGGTCTTGTTCCTGCGGTATTACTTACATCGCCTCTATTTGGTATTTCGTTATTTGATCTTGGAATACATTTATTTTTTTTATTTTTAAGCCTATATATTTTTGGAATTACTCTTGGAATATTGGTATCTGCTGGATTGCTAAGATTTGGACCATCTTTTGAGAATATTGCCTGGTCAACAATGTTTCTATTAGCTCCTTTTGGATGTATCTACTATCCTATTGAAATTTTGCCAGATTTTTTTCAAAAAATTGCATACCTGCTCCCACTAGTATACATATTTGAAGAAGCTCGAAGTATATTAATTGAACATAATGTAAATTATCAAAATATTCTTAATGCATTTTATTTGAATGGAATTTATTTATTTGCAGCAATTTCATTATTTTATTACTCTTTTAACAAAGCAAGAAAAAAAGGTACTTTAATAAATATAGGTGAGTAAATTTTTAACTATGAATTCAAAAATTTTTTATAATAAAGTTATAATATACTTATTTTTTACAATTATTGCTTTTCTTGCAAGATATTTTCTATTTGAAGGTAGAGAATCTTGGCATGATGAATGGCACTCTTTGTACGTGTCTGAACCATTTATATCTAATGCTGAAACTCTTGATAGATACTATGGCAATAAAGGAGACGATTTTTTAACTGAATTTTATCCACCTTTATACCTTTTTATTTTAAAGTATTGGTTTCAGATTTTTGGATATATAGATGAAAATGGAAGATGGTTATCCTTAATTGCAGGAACGCTTTGTGTTCCGTTATCAATTTATTTATCAAGTTTTTTTCAAAAAAATATAAAATTATATTTTATAGGCTTTATAATTGCCTTTAATCTTTTTTTAATCTGGCAATCTCTTGAAATAAGGGCACATAGTATTTTAGTTTTATTATCATTATTAAATATTATATTTTTTTATAAGTTGTTAGAAAAAAAAAACTTTTTTAATATATCTTTATATTTTTTTTTATCTTTAACATTGCTTTCACTTTGGCCAATAAGTGGAGCTATATTTTTTGGAAAAACTATTTATTTGTTAAAAAAATTAATTTTACAAAGACATTTTGAAAAGTTAATTTTTTTACTTTTTGCATTTATACTAATAGCTTATGTTATTATAAATATTGATTATCTTATACTTAATCTTTCAAGAGATTTTCATTATACCAGCTTGTATTCATCTTTTTTTTATAATTATCATTTTAGAACATTTTTTGGTTCAAAAATATTAGGTGGTATTTTCCTTATAACTTTTTCATTTTTATTTATAAAAAATTTTAGAAAAATTATTTTTTTTAATTATAAAGAAAATTTAATTATTTATATAATTTTATCCTCTTATTTTTTAACTCTTCTTTATACTTTTTTTAGAGCATCTATCATGTCACCTAAATATGTAATTTTTATTTTGCCATTGATAATAATATGGATTTCTATTGAATTAGAAAATTTTACTAAAAAAAACATAGCTAAATTTATTTTAGCTTTTTGTTCAGTCATATTTTTCATACTTCAAATCAATAACTCGCCAATAAAAAGACCGCCGCTAAATGAAGCTTTAAATATTATTATCAAAGATAAATCAAAATTTGTTACTACAAAAGAATTTGATGTTTTTAATAAATATTTAGTTACTAAAAAAATTTTTATAGAACAAAATTTAATTTTGCTTGATGATCAAATTCCATTCAAAGACGAGGTGGTTTCTTTTTGGTTTATATGTTTAAATAACCCATCTCACAAAGTTGGAGATAAAAAACTACCTGATGAAAAAAAATGTGTAAATTTTAGACCTAAGGATAATAAATTCGAAATAGTAAAAGAAGTTAGAATTAACGAATTTATATTGAAAAAATTTTATAGAGATTAATTTTTAATTTTAAAATTTTGATAAAAGATATTTAAAATTGCAATTATAATATGAAATATTACTTTTAAATTCATTTTACTTTTATCGTTTTTTCTACTTTTAAATTTAATAATATATTCAAATATTTTTAATCGTTTTTTTGTTGAATAAACTAGATCGAGTAATAATTTGAAACCTCTCCCATAAATTTTTTTTTCATTTTTAAAATAAATTTTTTTTTTAAAAATAAAAAAACCACTCATAGGATCTGATAGCTTTTTTCCCAATAAAAAGTTAATAATAAATATCAAAAGTTTTGATGCTAAATATCTACTTCTAGATAACCCTGATCTTATTTTAAAATTTCTAGTGCATACTAAAATATCTAATTTTTTTTTATAAAAAATATTAATTATTTTATTAAGATAATTTGGATCATGTTGTAGATCTCCATCCATAATTATTATATCTTGGTACTTTGTTTTTTTTATTCCAAGAATTAAAGATTGGCTAAGATCTTTTTTCTTTTTTCTAATATAAAAACTAAAATTTTTTTTTCTTAAATTTATTTTTTCTAATATTTTTTTTGTTCCATCATCAGAATTGTCGTCAACAATTATAATTTCATATATATGTTTTTTTAAAACATTAGTAATTTTTTTAATTAATTTATCTATATTTCTACTTTCATTTAAAGTTGGTATAACAATTGAAAATTTATTCTTTTTTTCCATAATTTCCTAATAAAAACCTACTTTGTTTAATGGTGCGCCCGGAAGGACTTGAACCCTCAACCTCCTGATCCGAAGTCAGGCGCTCTATCCAATTGAGCTACAAGCGCATATAATAGTTGTAATATAGTTTATGAAAAAAATCATTAATTTAATTGTAGATGAAAAGAACGAAGGCCATAGAATCGATATTTTTATAAATAAAAAAGAATCTTTATTAAGTCGAACTAGAATCAAAAATTTAATTCTTAATAAAAAATTAAAAATTAATAATCAAACTATAATCACTCCTTCAAAAAAAATAAAACTTAATGATAAAATATTATTAGAAATAACAACAAATAAAGAACCTTCGCTTAAACCTTTTGATTATAAATTAGATATTATTTATGAAGATAAAGAACTAATTGTATTAAATAAGCCTGCTAAAATTGTTATTCATCCAGGAGCTGGAAATTATGACAAAACTCTTGTGAATGCTCTTGTAAAATATTGTGCTGGCAAACTTTCTGATATTGGGGGTGAATTAAGACCTGGAATAGTTCATCGTATAGACAAAGATACATCAGGATTGATCGTAGTAGCTAAAAATAATTTTTCACATGAAAACCTTTCAGAACAATTTAGGAAACATACTATTAAAAGAGTATATAAATTATTAATTTGGGGAAAACTTAGACCACAGAGAGGAACTATTACTACTCTAATTTCTAGAAGCAATAAAAATCGACAATTAATGGAAGTGAGTCAAATTAAAGGAAAAAGAGCTATAACAAATTATAAAACTTTAGAAGTTTTTGAAAATACTAAAGTTCCAACTCTAAGTTTTGTTGAATGCCAGCTAGAAACAGGCCGCACTCACCAAATTAGAGTGCATATGAATTATAAGGGTAATCAAATACTAGGAGATAAAAAATACAAAAAAAAATTTAAAAAATTCAAAAATATTGATTTGAATCTTGAAAATTTAATATTAAACTTAGACAGGCAGTTTTTACATGCTGAAATTTTAGGTTTTGTTCATCCAACAAGTGGTGAGAAAATGGAATTTTCGTCAATTTTGCCATTAGAGCTTAAAAATATATTAAAAATGCTTAGAAAACTTAACAAATAAATCATTGTAATAAAAAATAAATTTATTAAATAAATACAGTTATGAATTCAACAACTAACTATAATCTTCCTACTTTATCAAGTGAAGGTGGTCTATCTGCGTATCTAGCTCAGATCAAAAAATTTCCAATGCTCGACGCAGAAGAAGAATATATGCTAGCTAAAAATTGGCGAAACACTGGAAATTTAAAATCTGCTGAAAAATTAGTTACCAGCCATTTAAGATTGGTTGCTAAAATTGCAATGGGTTATAAAGGATATGGTCTTCCTGTTAGCGATATGATTTCTGAAGGTAATGTTGGTTTAATGCAGGCTGTAAAAAAATTTGAACCTGAGAAAGGTTTTAGGCTTGCAACATATGCAATGTGGTGGATTAAAGCATCTATACAAGAGTATATTCTAAGATCATGGAGTTTAGTGAAAATAGGAACAACAACAGCACAAAAAAAATTATTTTTTAATTTAAAAAAATTAAAAAATCAAATTGCACCAAGATCTGAAGGAGATTTAAAAGATGAGCATGTTTCAGAAATTGCTAAAAAATTAGATGTTAATGAACAAGAGGTTGTTTCAATGAATAGAAGATTGTCTGGAAAAGAACACTCTTTAAATTCACCTATTGGGGAAGATGGTGATGAGTGGCAAGATTGGATAGTTGATAAAGAAATGGACCAGGAATTAAAATTTGCACAAAGAGAAGAAATGGATGAAAGAAAAAACCTTTTAAAAGACTCTATTAAAATTCTAAACGACAGAGAAAGAGAAATTTTATATGCAAGAAGGCTGAATGATGAGCCTATTACTTTAGAGGACTTAAGCAAAAAATATAAAATTAGCAGGGAAAGAATTAGGCAAATAGAAAACAAAGCTTTTGAAAAAGTTCAAAAGCATATGCTTAACTCTGCAAGATCAAAAAATCTTTTACCAGCTAATTAAAAGGATTTTCAATTAATATTGTATCCATTCTTTCAGGACTTGTAGAAATACAAGAAATCTTAGTTTCTATAAATTTCTCTAATTCTTTAATATAAATTTTAGCATTTTCGGGAAGTTCGCTAAATTTTTTAATTCCTACTGTTGAAGATTTCCAACCTTTAAAAACTTTATAAATTGGCTTTACTTTAAGCTGCTCCTCAGCTGATGCTGGCAAATAATCTATTTTCTTTCCATTTAATTCATAAGAGATACAGATTTTAATTTCATCTAATTGATCTAAAACATCTAATTTAGTTAAAGCAATTCCATTAATACCTGAAATTTTAATTGTTTGTCTGACTAAAACTCCATCAAACCATCCACATCTTCTTTTTCTACTTGTTACTGTTCCAAATTCTTTTCCTACACTTCCTAAATGCTTACCAACTTCATCATTAAGTTCAGTTGGAAAAGGACCTTCTCCTACTCTTGTAGTATAGGATTTTGTAATACCTAAAACATAATTTATTAAATTAACTCCACATCCAGTTCCTGTAGCTGCTGATGCCGCAACTGTATTTGAAGATGTAACAAAAGGATAGGTACCGTGATCAACATCTAACAAAATACCTTGCGCTCCTTCAAAAAGGATTTTCTTACCACTTGCTTTAAATTGGTCAAATTTTTTCCATACCGGCTGTGAATAATTTAAAATTTTTGGAGCTATTTCCAATAAATCAGATATAAGTTTTTCTTTAAGAAATAATTCTTTTCCAAGACCTTTTCTAATTGCATTATGATGTTCTAGGGCTTTTTCTATTCTTTCATCTAAACTCTCCTTTGAAACTAAATCCATCACTCTTATTGATCTTCTTCCTACTTTATCTTCATATGCCGGACCAATACCTCTTCTTGTTGTTCCTATTTTATTTTTACCAGCAATATCCTCTCTAATCTCATCCATTTCTTTGTGAAAAGGTAAAATCAAATTTGCTGCTTCAGATAAAATTAGATTTTGTGGAGATATATCTATTCCTTTTAACTTTATTTCTTCAATCTCTTCGAGCAATGCCCAAGGATCAACTACAACACCGTTGCCAATTATTGATATTTTTTTTCCCCTTACCACTCCAGATGGCAGTAGTCTTAATTTATATGTAATGCCATCAACTACTAAAGTATGTCCAGCATTATGGCCTCCTTGAAATCTTATAACAACGTCAGCTTCACTTGAAAGCCAATCAACTATTTTTCCTTTTCCTTCATCTCCCCATTGAGTGCCAACTACAACTACATTTTTCATCTAAATTTTTTTTTAATTTCTATTGTATTTAAATGGTTAATCGGCCCATGACCTTTTCCAAAATTTGGTCCTGTGCTTATTGCATGGTTAACATACTTAATTGCCAAATAACAAGATTTCTTTAGTGTTTTTCCACAAGAATAATATGTGGCAATAGCGCTGGATAAAGTACATCCTGTTCCATGAGTATTCTTTGTAATAATTTTTTTATTCTTAAATACTGAAATTTCATTTTTGCTTAAAAAAACGTCATGTAAAATATTTGATTCTAAATGACCACCTTTTATCAAAACATTTTTTACTCCAAGTTTAAGAAATAAATTTGCAGAGTAAATCATATCTTGTAAACTTTTGATTTTTGTATTTGTTAAAATCTCAGCTTCGGGAATATTGGGTGTTATTAAACTTACTTTTTTTAGAAGTTTTTGTTTTAAAATTTTGATTGATTGATTATTTATTAACCTTTGCCCACCTTTTGCAATCATTACAGGATCCAAAATTATTTTTTTTACTTTTATTTTTTCTAGTGACTTTAAAACTGAATTAATTACTCCTGTAGAATGCAACATTCCTATTTTAATCGCATTTGGTTTTATATCTTTTGATGAAATTTCTATCTGTTTTGAAATTTCTCTATTTGGAACTTTTGATATGGAAAAAACTCCTGTAGTATTTTGTGAGGTAATTGCTGTGATTGCTGTCATTGCATACGATCCTAGGGCAGTTACAGTTTTAATATCTGCTTGTATTCCTGCTCCCCCCGAAGAGTCTGAACCAGCAATAATCAAAATTTTAGATTTTGGTTTCAATTTATTTAATAGACCTTTTAACTATATTTATACATTTAGATAATAATATTTTATTATAAGACTCTCCCATAATTCTTATTTTAGGTTCTGTTCCAGATTTTCTAACCAGCATTCTACCTTGATGTTTTATTAATTTTGATGCAAATTTAATTGCTTTTTTTGCCTTAAATGAACTTATAATTGATTTATTTTTGACAGTTACATTTTCTAAAATTTGTGGAGTTAATTCAAAAATATCAAATAGTTCGCTAGCTTTTTTTCCTTTTCTCATAGAGAATAGTACTTCTAAAGCAACTAGCAATCCATCTCCTGTTGTAGCAAATTTACCTAAAATTATATGTCCAGATTGTTCTCCACCTAGATTAAATTTATTTTTTTGCATTTTTTCTTTAACGTACCTGTCTCCAACATTTGCTCTTATAAAATTAATTTTTTGTCTCTTAAAATAATTTTGCAAACCATAATTAGACATTAGTGTTCCAATAACACCTCCTTTTAGTATTTTTTTTCGCTTCCATCGGTATGCTAACATTGCTATTATTTGGTCACCATCAATAATATTTCCTTTTTCATCGCATAAAATAATTCTATCTGCATCACCATCTAAAGAAATCCCTAAATTTACTTTATATTTTCTTACTAAATTTTTAATTTTATTTGGGAATGTGGATCCACATTTTTTATTAATATTCAAACCATTGGGAGATGTTCCAATATCATATACTTTTGCACCTAAAGATTTTAAAAGTTTTGGTCCTGACTTGTATCCAGCTCCATTTGCACAATCAATAGCAATTTTAATTCCTTTAAGACTAAAACTTTTTGGAAAATTTTTTTTGAGTATTTCTATGTATTTTTCATTTGCATCTTCTAATCTTTTTACTCTACCAAGAAACTCTGGACTGGAAAGATTATTAACTATTTGTGAGTCTATTAATTTTTCAATTTTTTTTTCTATTTTATCAGATAATTTTAGCCCATCTGGTCCAAAAAGTTTCAGACCATTATCATAGTAAGGGTTGTGAGAAGCTGTTATCATTATGCCCATATTTGCTTTCATTTTTCTTGTTAGCATTGCAAGGCCATTTGTAGGAAGTGGCCCTAAAGTATAGACATGCATTCCTGCGGAAGCTAAACCTGAAACCAAGGCTGGCTCTAATGTATAACCAGACAATCTTGTATCTTTTGCAATAATTGCTGTCTGTTTTGTTTTTTTTAAATTCTTAAAATATGTACCAGCTGCCAGACCAAATTTAAAAAACATTTCTCCATTAATATTTTTTGAATTTACTCTACCTCTTATTCCATCAGTACCAAAATATTTTTTTGACATTAGTTAATTAAAATTTAAAGATTTAAAAGTTTTTATAGCTTGATTTATTTCATTAATATCATGAATTCTTAGTATTTGTACTCCTTGCATAATTGCATATAAACTAGATGATATAGTGCCGCCTAATCTTTCTTTACTGTCATTTTCTCCAGATAATTCTTTTATAAATCTTTTTCTAGAAACACCTAACATTACAGGAAAGCCTAGTGAGTGAAAAATAGAAATATTGGTCATCAAGGTAATATTATGTTTCAAGTTTTTTCCAAAACCTATACCAGGATCTAAAATTATATTATTATGTTTAATTCCCTTTTCTCTGATTTTTTTAATCATACTCTCAAAAAAATCATAAACATCTAAAATAACATTATTGTATTTAGGATTTTTTTGCATAGTTTTTGGAGTGCCTCTCATATGATGTATTACAAATGGAATATTATATTTTTTCAATAAATTTATGGTATTCTTATCATGATTTAATCCTGAAACGTCATTTATTAAATCAATCTTTTGATAAATTCCTTTCTTCATTATCCAGCTTTTTCTTGTATCCAATGAAACAAATTTATTTAATTTTTTTATTTTTTTTAAAGTTTTATTTATTCTTTTCCACTCAATTTCTTTTTTAATTATATTTGATCCTGGTCTGGAAGACTCTCCTCCTAAATCTAAAATTTTGCATCCTTTTTTAATTAATTTTTTGGCATGAATAAATCCTTGATTTTTTTTATTATACTTTCCACCATCAGAAAAACTATCAGGAGTTAAATTAATTATTCCCATCAGTATTGGAGTTTTAGATAAATTTAATTTTTTAAATTTTTTTTTCTTTGTTATTAAATTAATATCTTTTTTAATTTTTAATTGTAATTTTTTGCTTTGAAATTTTATATTTTTAATATTAATTTTTTTTTTACTTTTTCTAGTTATTAACTCAATTGTATCAAAAGATAACAAATTATTATTGCTTAAGGGTAAAGCTAATTTTTTTTTAACCTTTTCTAATGAATTTTTGCCGTAATAAAAATTACACGCTCTAGTGTAATATTTTTCCATTATGGACTAATGAACAATTTTAGGTTTTAATCCAATAGATCCAAGAGCAGAACCTTGACTATCGTTCTCTTTATCTAAATCTTCTTTGCTTGCAGGATAAATATTTTTATTAATTATATTCTCTATCTCTTCTCCGGTTAAAGTTTCATAAGTAAGCAAGGCTTTAGCTAACTTATGTAGATCATCAATTTTATTCGTCAAAATTTTTTTTGCTTGGTTATAACCTTCGTCCACTAATTTTCTTATTTCTTTATCTATTTTTTGGGCTACAGCCTCAGAAACACTTTGTGTTTGGGTAACTGACCTTCCTAAAAAGACTTCTTCTTGATTTTCTCCATATTCGACTGGACCTAGCTCTTCACTCATTCCATACTTTGTCACCATTGCTCTAGCGAGTTGAGTAGCTTGATTTATGTCAGAGCCGCTTCCTCCCCCAGCACCAGTTGAAATATTGTCTTTGCCAAATATTATTTCTTCTGCAACTCTTCCACCAAAACAGACTGCTAGTCTTGCTTTAAGGTATTTAATGGAATGTCCATGTTTATCTCTTTCTGGTAAATTCATTACCATTCCTAATGCTCTTCCTCTAGGTATTATAGTGGCTTTATGAATTGGATCATAACTTGGCATATTAAATGAAACTAAAGCATGTCCTCCTTCATGATATGCAGTTAATTTTTTTTCATCTTCTGTCATCACCATTGATCTTCTTTCGGCACCCATCATAACTTTATCTTTTGCTTCTTCAAATTCTTGATATGTGACAATTCTTTTATTTTTTCTTGCAGCAAGTAAAGCTGCTTCATTAACAAGATTAGCTAAGTCAGCCCCTGAAAAACCTGGTGTTCCTCTTGCAACAGTTCTTAAGTTTATATCTGGAGTCATCGAAATTTTTTTTGCATGAACTTTAAGAATTTTCTCTCTTCCAATTATATCAGGAAGAGAAACAACTACCTGTCTATCAAATCTTCCAGGCCTTAGAAGTGCAGGATCTAACACATCTGGTCTATTTGTTGCTGCAATTATAATTACGCCTTCATTTGTATCAAAGCCATCCATCTCTACAAGTAATTGGTTCAACGTTTGCTCTCTTTCATCGTTTCCACCACCTAAGCCAGCTCCTCTGCTTCTTCCTACGGCATCTATTTCATCTATAAAAATTATGCAAGGAGAATGTTTTTTACCTTGTTCAAACATATCTCTTACTCTTGAAGCTCCAACTCCAACAAACATTTCGACAAAATCTGATCCTGAGATGGTAAAAAATGGAACACCGGCTTCTCCTGCTATTGCTCTAGCTAATAAAGTTTTTCCCGTCCCTGGAGGACCGACTAATAAACATCCTCTTGGTATTTTTCCACCTAGTCGACTAAATTTTTTCGGATCTTTTAAAAATTCTACAACTTCTTCTACTTCTTCTTTTGCTTCCTCTACACCTGCTACATCGTTAAAAGTTACTTTTCCTTTTAGCTCATTCATCATTTTTGCTTTAGATCTTCCAAAACCCATTGCACCACCTTTTCCTCCTTGCATTTGTCTCATGAAAAAAATCCAAACCGCAATTAAAAGTAACATTGGAAACCAAGATAATAGAACTCCGAACAATGATGGCATTTTTTCATCAACAGGAGCAGCAGATATGCTAACACCACTATCAGTAAGTTTTTGAATTAAATTTGGATCACTAGGAGAATATGTTGTAAAATTTGTTCCATCAGATAAAATTCCATATATATTATTTCCTTGAATTTGAACTTCAACTACTCGACCATTATCTACTTCTGATAAAAAATCTGAAAAGATAATTGTATCTTTTTTATTAGTTGAACCCTGAGGATTTTTAAACATGTTGTACAAACCTATAGTCAAAAAGACTATGACTGCCCACATAGCTAAGTTTTTTAAATTCATATCAATAAAATAAGAATTATTATTAATTTAACAAGTGCCAAATTAACATAATTTGATATTTAGCACTATTTTTCTTTAGTAATAAACACCGTTTCGTTAACTTTTTCAATAAAACAGCCTCCTAGAGTAAATTTATTAACTTTTGGCTCATTTTTTTTTAAAATTTTAAAAATTGAGTTTAATATTTTTACTCCTCTAGGAGAGTAATATTTTCCTCCTATTTCTGACAAGATAATAGAAAAACTCCTAAAAGAAACTTCTAACGCTTCATTGAAAAAATTTTTGTTTAAAATATATATATTTTTTTGTTTGTTAAATCTAGCATTGTTTTTAATATTTTGTTTTACATAAAAATCTATTGCTTGATTTGCTATTTGAAGATTCTTTATTGTTAAATTTAATTTTTTTTCATTAAGCCCTTCTTTTTTTAATTCGAAAAGAAGTTTTCTAATCCTGCTTCTCATAAAATTAGGATTTTCATTTGAAGGATCTTTAATAAAATAATTAAATACTAGATTTGAAATATATACCAATTTATCTTTTTTAAATTTAATTAATGGTCTTAAAATAAAAAAATTATCTTTATCTTTAACTTTCTCTCCAAATGAAGCAAGGCCTTTTAAACCACTACCTCTTAAAAGTCTAATAAAGAAATTTTCATAAAGATCATTTAAGTGATGTCCAATTAATAAGTGATTTATTTTATTTTTTTTACAAGCTTTTTTCAAAAGATTATACCTTGTATTTCTTGCAATACTTTGAATATTTGAAATAGGTTTATTGCCTCTCCAAAACAATATTTTGCAGCTGATATCAATTTTTTTTAATAATTTTTTTACATTTTCAGCTTCTCTATATGAGTTTTTTCTAAGGTTATGATTTACAATAAAAAAGTTTCCTTCTATTTTATTTGCTAATAAATAACATTTTAACAAAAAAGCTAAGGATAAACTGTCTGGACCACCTGAAATAGCAGCAGCTATTCTAGAATTTTTTTTATCAATGTTTAAATTTAAATATTTACAAAATTCAGAGTATACTTTTTTAACTTTTTTATCTTTTAAATGCTTAAGAAGTGACTTATGTATTGTCTTTTTTACAACCAAACTTTTTTTCTTCATATTTTGCTTTTTGAAGAACAGATTGACTTGCTTTTGGATATTGTTCTTTAACTCCAGAAATCATTAAACAACCTTGATCTTTTTCTCCTATCTGTACTAATGATACACCAAGTTTTAATAAATTTATAGGCGCCTTAGAACTTTTTGGGTATTTTTCGTAACCTTCTAAATAAGCGCTAGCAGCATCCGTATAAAGCTGTCTAATTCTAAATGTTTCTGCATACCAATATTGTGCATTCCCTGCTAATTCATGTTCTTTGTTTAGCTTAATAAACTCTAAAAAAGCCCTCTCAGCTGTATTATAATCCCCTACTTTCATAAAACTAAAAGCAAAATCATATTGCTTATCTGCAGATTCATCAGGTAAAATTTTTTCTTCAGGTTCAATTTCCTCTGTTACTACAATTGAAGTAGTTTCTATTGATTGAGTTTGTTGTGTGGTTTCATCTGTTGAAGTGTCTTTGTATGATATTGAACCTAAATCTTGTGGCTCTGAGGATCCTGGCAAAATTTTGTTTTCATCATCTTCTGTTTTTGAAGCCAGTTCTTTATTATCTGTAGTATTTATATTGTCTCTTCCTTCTTCAATTTCTAAAAATCTTAGTTGATTATCAGCCTGAATTTTTGATAGCCTATTTGAGAGTTTATCTAATTTAAAATTTACTCTTTCAAATTTATTAGTAAGTTCATTAAATTGATTTTCTAATTCTGAAAGTTTTAACAAATGTCTTGTTAATACATCTTCAGTATTTTGATCAATCTCAGTAACGGAACTACTACTAGTAAATTCTTGATCTGAATAAACTGCTTTTTCAAGAGTTTTTAAATCTTTTTTGATTTCTTCTAAAATATCAAGTATCGCTTGATCTTGCGAATAAGAATTCTGAGAAAAAAATAAAAATATTAAAATTAATGAAAGATTAAAAACATTTATTTTTATAATGGACATATAATTATTTCTAACAATAATGATGGCAAAAAAAAGACCCTTATGTATTAACATAAGGGTCTTTTTAAGTATTTAATAAAATTATATTTTAATTAGCTTTAACAGTGACTGATCTTCTATTTTTTGACCAGGCTAACGGATTAGAACCAGAGTCTACAGGTCTTTCTTTTCCGTAACTAATTACTGAAATTCTGCTTGCAGAAACGCCATAAGTCATAAGATAATCCTTAACCGCATTTGCTCTTCTTTCGCCTAATGCCAAGTTGTATTCTCTTGTGCCACGTTCATCAGCATGTCCTTCTACTACAATATTAATATCTGAATTTTTTCTTAACCATGTTGCTTGTTTTCTAAGAGTATCTCTCGAACGAGTTGTTAAAATTGATTCATTTGTTGCGAAGAAAACTCTATCTGGAACACCAGAAGCTAAGTATTCAACAGTGTCCGAACCTATATATACATCTCCTTGTATTTGTCCTCCAACATCACTTACTTTTTTTGTGCTTGCGCAAGCCGACAGTATTAATCCAGCTGCTATAACTAAAAAAGTATTTCTTAAAATTTTGTTCAAAATCATTAGTGCTCCTTAAATTGTATATGTACTTTTTCACAACTAGATAGATGTTTCAAGTTAAAAAATCAAGAAATTTAAGCTTTAATTGCTTAATAAAGACGACCAGGATGGGTCAGAAGCATCGGTTTTAGTGATAACTTGCCTTTCATTATACCCTGTTAGGTCTATAGACCATAATTTTGCTGAAAAGCCTTCTCCCTTTTCATCGGTTTTGGTCTCTCTATAAAAAATTAGGACTCTTCCATTTGGCGACCAAGATGGCGCTTCTTGATAATAGTTTTCTGTCAAAAGTCTCTCTCCTTTTCCATCTGTTCTCATAACTCCAATATAAAATTTACCTTTATGTAATTTTGTAAAGGCTATTAAGTCACCTCTAGGAGACCAAACTGGTGTTCCATATAAACCGTTTCCAAAAGAAATTCTTTTTACATTTGAGCCATCACTTTTCATAACATAAATCTGCTGATATCCGCTTCTGTCAGAATTAAAGCAAATATACTTTCCGTCTGGAGAATAAGATGGCGATGTATCAATAGATGGATGGTTTGTAATTCGTTCTACAACTCTATTTTCTAAGTCCATAGTGTAAATATCTGAATTACCACCGGTTGCAAAACTCATAATTATTTTTTTTCCATCAGGAGAAAATCTTGGGGCAAATGTCATCCCAGGAAAATCTCCGACGACTTCTTGTACACCTGTTTCAATATCTAAAAGATAAACTCTCGGTAAGTTTTTGAAATAAGACAAATAAGTTACCATTTGACTTGTTGGATTAAATCTTGGTGTTAAAACCAACTCATTTCCCAAAGTTAAATATTTTAAATTAAATCCATCTTGATCCATTATTGCTAACTTTTTTATTCTTTTTGTCTTTGGTCCTTCTTCAGAAACATAAATTATTCTAGTATCAAAATAACCTTTTTCTCCAGTTAACCTTTGATAAACTTTATCTGATATAATGTGTCCTACTCTTCTCCAAT